>BNJU01001907.1_pt1 | contig 83854 bp, 96 predicted proteins | sample 8539281 | NCBI WGS metagenome assembly BNJU01 (sample SAMD00202456, study PRJDB9452) | human saliva metagenome | isolation source: human saliva | place: Japan | reverse complement strand
GAATACAAACGAAAACACTTTGCATCTTGCAAGGTGTTTTTTTCTATGAGAACTGGCGGTGCGCAATTAGGATAGCTCTAGCGACTTTAGTCGCATAGAGATATGCTATGCACAGTTGCCTCAAGAAAACAATGCTTCTTGGTCCACCCTGTTAGACAAGCTTCAAAACCAAGGAATCCAACAGATTTCTCTTGTAGTTACAGATGGCTTTTAAGGGGCTTGAGCAGATTATCAGTCAGGCTCACCCATTAGCTAAACAACAATGTTGCTTAATTCATATTAGTCGAAATCTAGCTAGTAAAGTGAAACGAGCAGATAGAGCGGTTATTCTGGGGCAATTTATAATGATTTATCGTGCTGAAAATTTAGAAATGGCAGGACAAGCTTTAGAGGACTTTCTCGCCGAATGGAAACCAAAGTATAGGAAAGTCATGGAAAGTCTGGAGAAGACGGATAATCTTTTAACTTTTTATCAGTTTCCCTACCAGATTTGGCACAGCATGTATTCGACAAACCTCATTGAGTCTCTTAACAAAGAAATCAAACATCAAACGAAAAAAAGAAGGTTCTTTTTTTCCTAATGAGGAGGCTCTGGAACGTTACTTAGTTACGTTGTTTGAAGATTATAATTTCAAGCAAAGTCAACGAATCCATAAAGGGTTTGGTCAATGTTCTGATACACTTGAAAGCTTATTTAATTAACACTCCGTAACTCTACTTAAGTGTTTACACATAATTATTTACAGTATCAAAAAAATAAAGTATATTGTTTTCATCATAATATAATTAAATATCAGTATAGAGAATTTTATCTATATATCAGATATCAGCAATTGCTTTTGCTGTCATTTTTTTCGCTACAATAGTTACAAGGAGGAAATAAACATGTTAAAAAGAAGTATTAAACGTCGCAAAAGTTGCGAAAAAAATCATCTCTTCTTAGGAGGGGTAGCATTTGGGACGCTTGGCTTGAAAGTCTTAGCAAGTAAAGAAGCTAAGAAAGGCTATTCTAAGGCCTTGGCTAAAAGCTTACAAATTGAAAGATGGACTGGATGCATCTGTTTCTGTTGTAAAAACAACACGGTGATGATGTTTTACAAGACGCTAAATATTTATACGAACAGGAAAAGAAAGAAGAACAATTAGATAGCCTGACAGGTGAATAATATGTCTTTTAAAAGTGCTACACAGAGGATATCAACATATCCGATTATCGTCCTCGTTTTCACTGACCTTGGATATTCAAGATTATCTTCGTTCCTTGGCTAAAAGATGAAAAAAAGGGATCGACTCTATTCAGTTTTATATGGATCAGCAGCACTTTTACTCTACGTATGAAAGAAGGCTTCTCTGTATTAGAAAAATGCAGAGGCCTTTTTAAAAAATTGACAAGGGAAAGTTTCGGACTTGATGACTCTTCCCATTCGTAGAGAAGAGAGTGCTTATTCAATTGTATCGGGTGCAGCGATTAAGCGTTTGCTGTTTCGAAGTTTTGTACCCTACCCTATTCGTTATATTTGGACTTGTTATCAGGCTTTGGGTTATGTCAAAGAAGCCTATCAAACTTTAGCGCGCAAGGAACTAACCATGGAGGTCTTGGACTGTTCGGCCATTTTGTTGTCCTTGTTTATGAACCAATCCAAGACAGCTAGCAACATCATGTTTATGCTTGATTTGGGTAATCATCTGGATCAGTGGTCTTTAAAAAAACAGCAACAGATTTGGAACAAAAGCCTTCTTGCTAAAAGAAAGTGATGTTTTCTTAGTGCGGGGAGACATGGTCATCAGCATCAAGAGTTCTGATGTTCAAGTAGGTGATGTATTAGTTGTCTCCCAAGGGAATGAAATCTTGTTTGACGGCCAAGTGGTTTCAGGATTAGGCATGGTCAATGAGAGTTCCTTGACTGGAGAGAGCTTCCCTGTTGAAAAAGAAAGAGGGAGATTCTGTATGTGCGAATACTGTTTTGGAAACAGGAGAGTTAAGAATTCGTGTGACTGATAATCAGATAAACAGTCGTATTTTGCAACTCATCAATCTGATGAAAAAATCTGAAGAGAGTAAGAAGACAAAACAACGTCATTTTATTAGGATGGCAGACAAGGTTGTAAAATATAACTTCTTAGGTGCTGGTTTGACTTATCTGTTAACAGGTTCGTTTTCAAAAAGCCATTTCCTTTTTTTATTGGTGGATTTTTTTCATGTGCTCTAAAAAAATATCCACACCTGTAGCCTACCTTACGGCCATAAAGGAAGGTCTAAATCGAGAAATGGTTATTAAAGATGGTGATGTATTAGAAAAAAATATCTGGAAGTGGATACTTTCTTGTTTGATAAAACGGGTACCATCACGACGAGTTATCCTTTGGTTGAAAAGGTTCTTCCTTTCGGAGATTATACTGAGAAAGATATTTTAAGAATAAGTGCATGTTTGGAGGAACATATCTATCATCCTATTGCCAATGCAATTGTTAAACAAGCTGAAATTGAAGGCATTGAACACGAAGAAATGCATGGCAAGCTTCAGTATGTTGCAAGCAAAGGGATTAAATCGCAAATTGATGGTCAATCGGTTGTCATTGGAAATTATGTACTAATGCAAGACGAACAGGTAAGAATTAGTTCTGAGCAGCTGGCCTTGATTGAGCAATATAAGACTCATTACAATTTATTGTTTTTGGCTTATAAGAAAGAATTAATTGGGATGTTTTGTATCCACACTCCCTTGAGAAGCGAGGCGAAAGTTGCATTGAAAAAGCTAAAGCGCCAAGGGAAAAAACTGATTCTGGCAACTGGTGATACGTTGGCTAGAACAGAAGAGTTGGTTAAAGATCTGCCATTTGACAACGTTTATACTGATTTAAAACCAGATGGTAAGTTTCAGTTGGTTCAGGAATTACAGAAAGCTGGCCGAACTATTTTGATGGTTGGAGACGGGTTAAACGACTCTGCTGCCTTGACGCTTGCAGATATTGGGGTTGTGATGAATGAAAGTGCTGATATTTCTAAGCAGATGAGTGATATTTTATTATTAGATAATCGTTTAGATTTCTTCGAGGAATTGAATTCTTTATCTGAATCGTTGCAGAAATTAATTCAAAGAAATATTCAAGAAACAGTTGTAATAAATGGAAGTTTAATTGGATTTGGGTTGTTAAATTGGTTAAGCCCATCTAATCTTTCGATATTGCACAATCTGACTACTTTAAGAATCGTCCTTCGTAGTCTTTCTATTAAAAGTAGGTAAGAGACCGAGAAGCTGAGGTTATAAAAACTAAAAGGAGTTGTCTCATTTGAGAATAACGGCTCTTTGTCAACTGTAGTGGGTTGATGGAAAATTATACCCTGGAGAGGACCAAATTGGTTCTCTCCTTTTAAATATTGAAAAAACCATTGGCAGTGGACATACTTTAAGACTATATATTTCTGAAACTAGTTTCACAATACAAATATTGACATGCAATTATTAATTGGTGGATTTTAAGTTGACATCTACAAAGTTTAATGTTAGAATACATTCAAAAAAATATTTGAATAAGGTGTTTTATGATTCAAAAATATTGTTACTTCAATAATCCTGTATTCTGGGACAGCCGTAGACTTACTTATTATCCTAATGTTATTTTTTTTGCCAAAAGAAAAAAAGCAGAAAGGACATCATTAACATCTATTTAGGACAATTTCTAGGCTCTGTTAGTCTAATATTCCTAAGTTTGCTTTTTTTGCATTTGTCTTAAATTATATTCCTAGTAAAGAGATTTTTAGGTTTACTCGGTTTGATTCCAATTTTCCTAGGCCTCAAAGTTTTGCTTTTTAGGAGATTCTGATGGAGAAGCTATTGCAAAAGATGGTTTGCGAAAAGACAATAAAAAAACCTGATTTTTTTCTAGTCGCTATGATTACTTTTTGCAAGTTGTGGCGCTGACAATATTGGTGTCTTTGTCCCATATTTTACCACCTTAAATTTAGCGAATTTGATAGTGACTTTACTTACTTTTCTAGTCATGATTTATCTCTTGGTTTTTTTCTGCCCAAAAAAATTAGCACAAGTCCCTTCTGTTGGAGAAACTTTGGAAAAAAATATAGCAGATGGTTTATTGCCGTTGTCTATTTAGGATTGGGGATGTATATCCTGATTGAAAACAACAGCTTTGACATGCTATGGGCTGTGTTAGGCTAGGAGAAAAAAATTATGAAAAAAAGATAGTATCTGTCAAGTGGATGTTATTAATCAACAAAAATGTTACAACCGCAACGAACTACCTTGGAAAAGGAAAAAAAGTCCAAAAAAATCACTTCGCATTTTATCAAAATTTACCGATAATAAACAGATAAATATCATCTTTTATCTCCTTGCTGTTGAAGAACTCTGTGTCTGTGATATAGCCTGTTTACTAAATCTCAGTATGGCATCTGCCTCCCACCATCTTCGTAAACTAGCCAATCAAAAACATCTTGGACACTAGAAGAGAGGGAAAAATTATATATTATTTTTATAAAGGATGAGGAAATCAGAGATTTTTTTAATCAACTAGGATAACAACTATTTTTTTACTACTTTTTCCATGATTATAGGGAGATTATATATGAAATTTTTTTGATGAAAAATTACTCACAAGAAATACCTACTCGTATCAAATGTTTAAGAAAAAAAGTATAATTTAAAAGCAAAAGCGACCTAGGTAATGCAGGTCAAGTTAGCCAAGTTGAAAAGGAAGAAATTTGAAAGAATTTGTATCTTTTATTTTTTGTTTCATTTATGCCCTATGCTACTGGAATAGTTAGTAGTCATTTCATGAATCATACGGCACAGCTCTTTTATGGACTGATCGTTATTGTTTCAACGGTAGCAAACTGGTTTTTTTACATAAAGTAATTGATAAACCCAATATAGATCAGAAAGAATTACTTGAAGCTACCGCACAATATAGGAAGTTATTGATACCTGACCTAATAATTAAAGGAGTGGGATTGATTCTGTCCTTAATTCTCTATCCTCCGATTATGATGTATAGTGTTTTAATTGCGGCATTTTACATCATAACTTTAAAAACACTATCCGAAAAAAGAGTGAATAACTAAAAAACGGTGACCAAAGTTAGGTGTATTATTTTAATGCTTAGAGACCTAAACTATTCCCTATTTTAAAAATATTGATTCAGATTTTATGAAATTAAAAAAAGTAGATATTGTTCAGAAAATCCTTGATATTACGCTGTTTTTAGTCCAACTGAAATCCATACTTTCCAAACCAGGCTTGAAAAAAGCTCGTAAAGCATCACAATTTAGTAAACGTTAAAACTTATTTAAACTTATTGAAAGCATTTCGTATCAAAAATACGGGATGCTTTTTCTGTTCACCCCAAATTTTTGTAACTAGGTGATACTTGAAATTAATACAAATTTGGTTGTTTTTGATAAATCTAAGCAACACTACATGATGAAGTGAAAGGGGATGAATCTTTGATAGTATTCACTTATTGTGAAATATGATATATTTATTAATTAGATGGATGAATACTTCTAGAGTTAAATATAGTATAATAGGGACATACTTTTTGGTTTATTTTTTTGTTTGTAGTCGGATTATGAAAAGAATATCCAATATTATGCGATAAGATAGAATGTTACAAAAAAGAAAGGGGATGCAATCCGATGAAGAAAGACAGATTAATTGTATTGACAGATGCTGTTCTAGCAATTATTATGACCATCTTGGTTTTAGAGTTAGAAAAACCAACAACACCAAGTCTTGAAGCTTTTTTTGGGATTTACGGCAAAAATTTCTTTTGCTTGTTTTCTTTCCTTTTTCTGGTTGGGATCGTTATGGATGGCACTAAAACACATTATGGGAAAAAGGTTGAGAAAAATTTCCTCAGAAATTATTTGGTGGAATTTGTTTCTACTCTTGGAGCGGCAGGAGTTCTCTTTGGAGAATTTCATGCCATCCAAGATACCAGTCTGAATGATGTGGTGGACCGGATCTATATAAATGTCAAGGATTTACCGTTTCAGTCCTTGGGAGCTTTAGCTAATATCCTGTCTGATATTAAGAAGGGACTGATTCAAGACAGTCATATCTGGTCTTTCTTCCAGTCATTTTTTTCAAACAATATCAGTTGATAATCAGCTTAAATCAGATCTATCAGTTTGTCTATCTTTCTCTGATGGAGATCATGTCCTATCTTCACTTTGATTATTGGAAAAAAACGGCTCGGTCAGGAGCTAGTATGAATAAGGAGAACAAATGAAACGTTTAAAAAAATGTTATGGCATATTATGCAGGTTACGGGTTTTACTCGGTTTGCTCTGAGTTTTGTGACCTTTGTTTTTTTGGGTCAGGAGGCGTGCTTTTTCCTAGTTGAACCTGCTATCACAAATTACGGAGACGGTCTTTGGTATGCTTTTTGTGACTTCGACGACTGTCGGCTACGGGGATCTCCTAGCTGTGACCTTGATTGGAAGGATTACCAGTGTCTTCTTGACGATTTATGGGCTCATATTTTTTTGGCTGTTTATCAGCTGTTATTTTTAATTATTATACCAATTTAAATAAGGAAAGAGGAGAGGACAAATGACTGCCAATTATTCAACACGGGAATACCGTGAGAAATTATACGATGACCTTCATGTTCGATTGAGAGATACAGCGATTTTGATGTGTGCAATTTTTTTATTGCCTCTATCGGACTAAATATGAATTCAACAGCTGTCATTATAGGAGCCATGTTGATTTCACCTCTCATGACACCGATTGTTGGACTGGGATTCGGTTTAGCTATTTTTTTGATACGCGTTTAATCAAGCAATCTCTAGAGGTTTTATTGACTCAAGTGTTGGTCAGTTTGCTTGTCTCGACTCTGTATTTCTGGATTTCTCCCTTGTCTTATGCAAGTAGCGAGTTGATTGCACGAACCTCTCCAACCATTTGGGATGTCCTCATTGCTATTGCTGGTGGGATTGCTGGTGTGATCGGTTCAAGGAAAAAAAGAAGCAAACAATATCGTGCCAGGAGTAGCCATTGCTACAGCTCTGATGCCGCCTATCTGTACTGCTGGCTATGGTTTAGCTAATGGGAATGTACGATTTTTTTATTGGGGGCTCTCTATCTTTTCTTGATCAACTGTGTCTTTATCATGCTAGCCAACATTGTTGGAACAAGAATTTTGATGAGAAAAACTCCTTTAACTTCATTTAAAGAGCTGAGCATTAAAATGAGAATTGGCTTGATATCTTTGATTGTATTGTTGATTCTTCCAGCTAGCTATTCGGCAGTTACTCTGACAATAGAACAAGCGCGCAAAGAAGGGATCAAACAGTTTGTAGGAAAAGAGTTCGCCAATTATACGGTTATTAATCAAGTCTACAAGTCAAGTAACAATGAATTGGTCTTGACGGTTGTTGGAGATCCGATTTCAGAAGAAGAATTAGAAACACTCCACCAAAAACAAGCCTCTTACGGTATTCAATCTGTTCAATTGAAAGTTAATCAAGTTCAGAATTCGACAAAATTAGATAGTGAAGCGACCAAGGAGTTTTATGAAACTATTAACAAGTATATCGATCAAAAACTCTCTGAAAAAGATTCACAAAAAGATCTCGTAAAAGAAAATGAAGCAGACAAGGATTGAGGGCGATGAACTGAATAGGTTTAGAGTTGCTGTCTGAAGAAAATAGTCTAGATGTCTATTCTTTTGAAAAAGAAAATCGGGAGTATTTTGAGCGAAATTTACCTCCCAGACCAGCTAACTATTTTGATCCAGAAGGTTTTAAAAAAATTACAGCGGAATTGTTAATGGAACAAGAAAATCATGACACCTATATGCATCTTATTAGAGATTCGCAAGGCATGATGGTCGGAAGAATCAATTTAAGTGTTTTAGGGAGTGATAGAAAAACAGCAGAACTTGGATATAGGATTGGAGAAAATGTTACTAATTTAGGCTATGCAAGCGAAGCGGTTAAACTCGTTTTAGACAAAGCATTTCATACTTATGGTTTAAATAGAATCATTGCGGGAGCGGCAACGGATAATCTTGCCTCTAAGAGAGTGCTTTTAAAAAATGGTTTCACCTTTAGTAGGATCATAGAAAATGACCTACAAATGAATAATGAGTGGGTTCATACAGCGGTATTTGAGATAATGAATCTATAACATCATCATTTCCAGTTTAGTGACAGGAATGATGGAGTCGTTAATCTTTGCGGACATTCAAGAATTTTCTCTGGATCTCTTTTTTCTAAAAAGTCAAGAGTTTCCCGGAAATTTCTCTGAGTCATTTTTTGAGATTTATAAAAGCAATTTTCACGAATTGTTTGATTAGCGATATCAGCTGTAATTACATATGCTTTTGTTACCTGTTTATCACTATGAGTTAAGGCTCCAGAAACAGGCTGTAGTGAAACTCCAGCTTGTTTGGCTAACATGGCTTCTGTGTATCTCAGTTTATAAAAGGATCGTAGAAAAAGTCTCAGTTTGACATTCAGGGGATGCTTCTGATCTCTCCTGAAAAGTCAGTGCCTTTGCAATATAGAAAAACACCCTCATCCATAGTTCTGCTAAAAGCATAGGATAAGAGTGTTTTTTTATTAAGAACGAAAGACGATGATTATTCTTCGTCTTTTTTGATAATGTTTTTAACGCCTGCGATAGCACCTTCAACAGCGCCTTTTGCGTCTTCAGCAACTTCTTTCACTTTTGAAGCTACTTTTTCAGCAGTTCCTTCTGCTTGAGTTTTTGTATCGCCAGTAAGTTTACCGAAGCCTTCTTTGAGAGAACCTTTAGCTTGGTTGAATTTCTTCGATTGACATGGAAATTTCCTCCCTTTATTAAATGTATTATCTAAGTTGGATGCGGTTTGATACTCATTCAAGCGAGATAATACATACAAGTATAGACTCTTTACTAAGAAAAAGCAAATAACTGCTACGAAATGACAAAACATTTTTAATAAGTCACGACATTAATTTCGCCTTTGTCATATTCTGCAATGAAGATATCGGAGACATTTTCAAAGCCTTCTTTTTGGAGTTCGGTCATCAACCATTCTTTTGACTTACCAATAGATTCTAAAATTTCAAGCTGGACAACTCCATCCGTAATGATTGGATACTTCGGATTTTCGTCGCCAATTCTTACGATAATCAATTGACCATTTTGCTCGATGACAGCTCTTTTGACTTCTTTCAGTTGGAAGACTCCTTGGGAGCGTAATTTCAGAGCGACGTCTGATGCGGATAGGCCTTTTGAACGGCAGGCTTCAGGATCTAGTTTGCCGTTTTTGATGATAATAGTTGGCTTCCCGTCAATCAGGTGTTTGATGTAGGAAACATTGGTGTTCAGCCATTTTAAGAGCAAAATCAGAATAGTCCAGATGATTAGGATGATTGCATATTGAAGGATAGTAATGGAGCTATTGTAGATGACCCCGCCGATAATGCCACCGAGAACAAAGTTTTGTACTTGGTCTGTTGCAGAGCTTGGTGCTAAATTTCCCTTACCTGTCATATTGATGACAAAAACGAGAGAAACGAGTCCCAAAGCTAACTTAATTGCAATTGTAATAAAAAAGCTCATTATTTTTCAACCTCCACGAGTTCAACGTCTGATTTGTACAGTTCCATTTTTTCCAATAAATAGCTATCCTGATCGGTTCCGTTAATAGCACGGTAGAATTGTTTGCCAACCTTGATAATTGCGCCATCTGTTGTAGCTGAAGTGTTGACGTAGACTTCTTCTTTCTCAACGCCTAATTCTTTTGAGACAACCTCAATAAAATGCAAGGAGCTACGGAATTGATTGTCATTTGACTGATTGTTTTGGAAGTTAGTAATGCTAATCAAAACAGTGGCTACTAGGGACAAGATAGAAATAATGGATAACTCACGGAACTTACTTCCTCGTTTATCTTTATAGGCCTTAAAGGCGAAAAATCCCGTCACTAAAACCAAGCAGGCTGATATAATCACCATCACCCAATTCTGCTGGCTAATCTGACTCAGTACATAGTCATATGAATAGAATTTCATAAGATCCCTCACTTTTTTTGAATTCAAGCTATTATAAAACAATTTAGCGGCTACATCAATAGCTTTATATCGGAAAAATAAGGTTTTCTAGAACTTGTTTGAAATATGAGTTTGACTGCTGGTGATCTTTCAAAAAGATACTGTATATTCTCAGGTAAAATATTTGCTTCATTCGAGTTTCCAAACTGCCAATAGAACTTGACAAAATCATTCAGAGTGCTAGAATAGGAGATAGGTAGAGGCCGATTTAGCTCAGTTGGTAGAGCAACGCACTCGTAACGCGTAGGTCACAGGTTCGATCCCTGCAATCGGCAGAAAGAAAACCAGCACCTTTTTTATGGGGTTGCTGGTTTTGTTTATATAATTCTTATAAAGAAGTAAGAAAAGTTAGGCCACCTAATATCACCCCCGCAGCATTGGGAATAATGAGGATCCAGTCTTTTTTAGGTTCTTTTGTCCAACCGTAGATAACCCAAATCAGGCAAGAAACTGCTGCGAATAGTGGTTGGAAAGGTTGAGCTTTGGATCCTTGTAAGTTTGCGATAATTTGTGGAATATAAGCGACGAATACAAGAATTCCAATAAAAGCTCCAATAGATCCGACAAAACGATTAATTTTTTGTTTTGACATACGATACCTCCTTAGCGTCCATTATATCAAAACGGAAAAAATTGTCAAATGAGACGTAAGCCAGTATGGAGAATAGGTTTTAGTTTTTATCTAAAACTAAGCGAAATAGCCAAGTGTGGTTTGAGAAGGAGCGTTAGAATTGTTCATACCTGGTTTATCCATTGTTAGGCTGGATAGAGAGCTTATGATCATAGAAATAGTAGTAAATCAGTATTGTCGTGTTGATAAAAATGGGTAATGATTAATTTCTTTGAAGCCTTATGTTTGGAAAATTCAAGATTTTTTATTTCATTTTAATCTTTTAAAACAACCACTTACTGCTCCAAATTGACCACTTACTGAAAGTCCCTTGTTTCTTTTCAAGAAATTGTTATAATGAAGATAGAAAGAGGGGAGGAGTGCTTATGAAGGTTCGGATTGAGCTAGACGATCGTTTGGCTGATACAGAATTGGTGATTCGAGTATCGCGGATTGATGAGAGGATTCAGAAGATTCAAGATGCTTTGAATGAAGCGACTGCTCCAGCTATTCTCTTTTATAAGGAAAATAGTGAGTATTTTGTGGACTTGGCGGAGATCCTCTTTTTCGAGACCGATGGAGCCAAGATCTTTGCTCACGCACGCAATGATGCCTATGAGGTCAAGTTGAAGCTCTACGAGCTAGAGGAATTGCTGCCCCGCTATTTTTGCAGAATTTCCAAATCAACCATTGCTAATGCTAGGGCGATTTATTCTCTAGAAAAGTCTTTCTCGGGTACCAGTTCCGTCCAGTTTTCTGAAACGCATAAAAAGGTGCATGTTTCAAGGCATTATTATCAATTACTAAAAGAAAAGTTAAGTGAAGTGAGGTAATCATCATGAAAAAAACAATTCTAGGCGTCGGTTTTTTGGTTTTAGCCGGCTGGATTTTGCTTCAGGGAAACTTTGGTATTCCTATGTTCAATTTTAATATCTGGCCTCTGCTTTTGGTCGGCATGTTTGCGTATTTTGCTTTGGAAAATTTCTTGGAGCGAGATTTCGGTGCTGCTCTGATCATGACGATTATTGCTCTGGTAATTGCTAATTCTGTCTATCACTTCTTGGCAATCTCTACAGGCACCTTGGTAATGGGTGGTGTTTTGGCCTGCATTGGGCTTAATATGATTTTCAAGCCGAGAAGGATCTGGGGTGTTCGTTATTTGTGTAGAAAGGGCTTGTCTACAACGGAAGGAGAGATTTCTTTTGGCAGCGGCACTCGCTATATCAATTCGGAAAATTTCGTCCATGATAAAGTAGAATGTGTTTTTGGTAGCGCAACTGTATATTTTGATAATGCCAGAATTTTAGGCGATTCTGCTAGTTTTGATGTGGAAGTAGCCTTCAGTAGTGCGACGCTTTACATCCCAAGTAACTGGCAAGTAGAACTAAATGTGGACAATGCTTTCGGTACAGTGGTCAATCCGCATAATGTCAATGAGAAAGACAAGACTTTATATGTGCGCGGTAACGTGGCCTTTGGATCTTTGAAGATTGTTTACATTTAAGAAAACGGATTATTGGTTAGAAATTGTAAAGTTTGGGAAAATGTACTTGCCAAACGTCAAGTTTTTTGATAATATAGTACGGTATGTGGTGCTAGCACATCCGTAATATTAGATCTAATAGGAGGAAACACACTAATGGCTAAAGTATGTTACTTTACAGGTCGTAAGACTGTATCTGGAAACAACCGCTCTCACGCGATGAACCAAACAAAACGCGCTGTTAAACCAAATCTTCAAAAAGTTACTGTTTTGATCGACGGAAAACCTAAAAAAGTTTGGGCTTCAGCTCGCGCGCTTAAGTCAGGTAAAGTTGAACGCGTTTAATACATGAAAGGGATTGGAAAGATTTATTCCTTCCCTTTTTTGTTGTTGAATTTTCAGACTAGACAGTTTATTTCTATCCTTCCTCTTTTACACCCTGTCTAAAATATGGTAAAATAAACTATAAAATACTTTTGAGGTACAAATGATGACTGTAAAAATCAATACAAAAGATGGTCAAATTGAACTGACTGATGATGTCATTGCAACCATCGTCGGCGGCGCAGCAACCGAAATTTTTGGTGTGGTTGGAATGGCCAGCAAAAATGCAATTAAAGATAACTTTCAAGCTCTTTTGGGTAAAGAAAACTATGCCAAGGGTGTGGTAGTAAAAACGTCTGAGGATGGTGGTATTGCAGTTGATGTTTATACCGTTTTGAGCTACGGCATTAAAATCAGTGAAGTTTCCAAAAATATCCAAGAACGCGTTAAGTTTAGTTTGGAAAATCAACTTGGGATCACTGCCCATACAGTGAATGTCTATATCCAAAATATTAAAGTTGTAGGAGAATAATCGTGTCAAATATTACTACTAGTTTATTTCAAGAAATGGTGCAGGCGGCATCAACTCGTTTAAATAAACAGGCTGAATATGTCAATTCTTTAAATGTTTTCCCAGTTCCAGATGGTGACACAGGAACCAATATGGGCATGACCATTGAAAATGGTGCTAAAGAAGTAGCTGATAAGTCTGCTTCAACAGTTGGTGAAGTAGCCGCTATCTTTGCTAAGGGACTCTTGATGGGTGCGCGTGGGAACTCTGGTGTTATCACATCTCAGCTCTTCCGCGGTTTTTCGCAAAGCGTAAAAGGAAAAGATGAGCTTGATGGACAAGCTTTGGCTCTTGCCTTCCAGTCTGGTGTAGAAGTAGCCTATAAGGCTGTTATGAAGCCAGTTGAGGGAACAATTTTGACCGTTTCCCGCGGTGCAGCTATCGGTGCTAAGAAGAAAGCTGAAGCGACAAATGATGCTGTCGAAGTTATGAAAGCGGCTCTTGAAGGAGCAAAGACTGCCCTTGCTAAAACGCCAGATATGTTACCAGTTCTCAAGGAAGTTGGTGTTGTGGACTCTGGTGGTCAAGGTTTGGTCTTTATCTATGAAGGTTTCCTTTCTGCCCTGACTGGCGAATATATCGCATCAGAAGATTTCCAAGCGACTCCAGCTACGATGAGCCAGATGATCAATGCTGAACACCACAAATCTGTAGCAGGCCATGTGGCGACAGAAGACATCACTTTTGGTTATTGTACAGAAATCATGGTGGCTTTGAAGCAAGGACCAACCTATGTCAAGGACTTTGACTACGATGAATTCCGTAATTATTTGAATGAGCTTGGAGATTCCTTGCTGGTAGTTAATGATGATGAAATCGTGAAAGTGCACGTCCATACAGAAGATCCAGGTCTGGTTATGCAAGAAGGACTGAAGTATGGTAGCCTTGTCAAGGTAAAGGTGGACAACATGCGCAACCAGCACGAAGCCCAGCTTGAGAAGGAAGAAAAAGCTACCAAGCCAGCTGAAGAAAAAGAATACGCTATTATCGCCGTAGTAGCTGGTGACGGTCTTGCTGAAATCTTCAAGGCTCAGGGTGTGGACTATATCATTTCTGGCGGTCAGACTATGAACCCTTCTACAGAGGACTTTATCAAGGCTGTTGACCAGGTGAATGCGCGCAATATCATTTTCCTACCTAACAATAAATATCTTCATGGCGGCCCAATCTGCAGCAGAAGTGCTTGAGCAACCAACGACAGTGATTGAAACACGCACGCTTCCTCAAGGTTTGACAAGTCTTTTGGCCTTTGATAGTGGAAAAACCATCGAGGAGAACCATGAGCGAATGACAGCTGCCTTGAGCGACGTGGTCAGCGGTAGCATTACTACTGCAGTTCGTGATACGACCATTGATGGCCTCGAAATCCATGAAAATGATAACTTGGGTATGGTTGATGGCAAAATCCTTGTGTCAAATCCAGATATGTTAACAACTCTGAAGGCAACCTTTGCGAAGATGTTGGATGAAGACAGTGAGATTGTTTCCATCTATATCGGTGAAGATGGTGACGAGGAATTAGCAAATGGCTTGGCTCAAGATCTGATGGAAGAATATGAAGATCTAGAAGTTGAGATCCACCAAGGAAATCAGCCAGTTTATCCATATATTTTCAGTGTAGAATAATTTATTTGGGAGTGGGACAGAAATCGGTAATTCGTTAGAATTCGATTTCGTCGTCCCACCTCCGCACAGTTGAGTAGGGCTGTAAAAGTTGATGAAATCAGCGTAGTAGAGCCTACTCAACCACTGCGTCTTGCTCGACAATCCAAAGACAATTGAGAGGCTAGGACTTTTGCCCCAGCCTCTTTGATTTTTTTATATGCAAGATTTAGACAAGATAGTGGCATTATGGTATACTGGAAAAAATAAAAAGAAAAGGTGTACTATGAAAAAGTTATTTATTCTAGTTATTTCTGCTTCTGTATTATTGACAGGTTGCGTATTTCCAAAATATGGCAAGCATCGTCCGAAAGTTCCAGCTGAATCAAAAGTTGCTAAAACAAGTTCTAGCTCGAGCTCAAGCTCAAGTGACTCCTCTACGAGTGCTTCTTCTGAAAGTACAGCTATTGTCTCTAAAACCTTGGTCGGAGACCTCAAAGGCATCCATCATCGTGATACGGTGACCTATCGAGGAGACAAACTCTTGAAACTTCGAATGGAACTGTTGAGTAATTTGCCAGAAGAAGCCAGTGGTGCTGCAGCAACTATGAGCCCAGAGGAAATGACAGCTATCATTCGAGAAGGAATGGAATCAGAACCAAACTACGTGGAAGCTAGGAATATGGAAGGAGTGACGATTGAATACTCCGTAACAGCTGATAAGAAATTACAGGCCATAGTTGATCTGGATTTTGAGAAAATGGATATAGCAAAAGCAGCAAGCCTATCTTTCTTTAAAGACTTGGGACTTAATGACATAAAAGACACCTCTCCTTCAATGTTTATTTTAGGTATGAAATTAGGCGGCTTGAAAGAAGAATAAGAGTGTATAAAGGCGAGTCATCTCGTCTTTTTTTGCTGTCTAGAAACCATGACATTTGTCATATGGTCTAGTGACAAAATCATCTAGTCGGAAGATGCGGGAAGTTTTATAATACAAGTAAGAAATGAAGAAATAGGGAGTAGTTACATGAAAATATGGTTGATAAAAGTAGCAGTCTTGAGTCTTGTTGGGATGATGTTTTATCAGTTGGCGAGAATGAGCGGAGCAGGTCTTTACCGCTTTCCTTGGGAGATTTTTGCTAGCTTGGGAATGGCTAGCTATGTCCTAAAGGAAGTGGCTAAATTAAGCAAAAGGGGAAAGTAGAAATGAAAAAGTACTTGTCCATCTTATTCATTGGAGTTGCAATGGGTATATGGTGTTTTCAGATGATACCGGGTTTTCTGTTGGAATTTCTACCTGGGCAATTTTATATAGGAGTAGGGGGAGTGATTCTAGCTGTCTTTGTCATCTGGCCGCTCATCTATGATTTTATTAAGGAGGAAGATCATGAAATTGATTGAAGTGAAAAAACTATCTAAAAGCATTCGGGGGAAGGAAATCTTGCGTCACATTTCCTTTGACATTGAAGAAGGGGATTGTGTGGCTCTAATTGGCCCCAACGGGGCTGGCAAAACAACTCTGATGGACTGTCTCCTAGGCGATAAATTCCTGACTTCTGGTCAAGCACTAGTTCAGGGGCTAAAGCCAACGGATAATCGTTTGAAAGAGATGGTTGCCATTTTGCCACAGGAAAATACAGTGGTGGGGGATTTGAAAGTCAAGGAACTCCTCTCTTTCTTTCGCTCTATCTATCCTAATAGCCTGTCCGAAGAGGAAATCGATGCCTTGTTGGGCTTTTCTGATAAGCAGAAGAACCAGCTGGCTTCCAAGCTCTCTGGTGGTCAAAAACGTCTCTTCTCCTTTATTTTAGCCTTGATTGGCCGTCCAAAGATTCTCTTCTTGGATGAGCCAACTTCGGCCATGGATACCTCGACCCGCCAGCATTTCTGGGAAATTGTGGATCAGCTCAAGAAGCAAGGCGTGACTATTGTCTATTCTTCCCACTACATTGAAGAAGTGGAGCATACAGCTGATCGGATTTTGGTGCTGCATAAGGGAGAGCTAATCCGCGATACCACGCCTTATGCCATGCGCAAGGAAGAACAGGAAAAACACTTCACCCTGCCCCTTTCCTATAAAGAAATCGTGGAAAAGATAGCTGGTGTGACAGAGATTGAAATCAAGCAAAAGGCCTTATCCTTTGCGACCAAGGATGCCAGTCAAGTCTGGCAAATTCTGCAGCAGCATGGCTGTACGATCGAAGAAATCGAAGTCCGTAATCGTACCTTGCTGGATAGTATTTTTGAGACGACACAAGAGTAAAGGAGCAGCATTATGAAAAATATGGTTAGTTTAATGAAAATGGAGTTGATTTTGATGAAGCGGCAGGCGGCTTACTACCTGCTCTCTATCGGCCTGCCCAGCGTGTTCTATCTGATCTTTTCAGGAATGATGTCAGGTTCTGATGTACCGACGCTTGCGCTCCATACCTACCTCTTTTCTATGACCGTTTTTAGTATCATGTCCAGTGCCTTTTTCAGTATTCCCAGCACCTTGCAGTCGGACAAGACTAATAACTGGCAAAAATTGATTCAGCATTCGCCCGTTTCTATGGTAGAATATTATATATCCAAGCTTTCAGTACTTTGCTGACCTTTCTGCTTTCCATCATCGTAGTCTTCTCTGTTGGACATTTCGTTCGTGGAGTCAATATACCCATGATGGACTGGCTCGTGATTGCCCTAATTCTTTTGGTTGGCAGTATGGTCTTTATCGCCATGGGCGTCTTGGTTAGTCTCCTGCCCAGTGCCCAGCTCATGTCTGTTGTGGGCAATATCGTTTATATGGCTTTAGCAGTCTTGGGTGGGCTTTGGTTTCCGCTGACTATGTTTCCAGACTGGTTGCAATCTATCGGCAAGCTAACTCCGAGTTACCAGCTCATGCAGGTGGTTTCTGCCTATTTGGAACACCATGACTGGAATGTCTCTGCCATGCTAATCGTCCTAGCCTACACCATTTTCTTTAGCATTTTGGTCCTTCAGCTCAAAAAACGGATTGAGGTTAAATAATTCTATGTGGGAAAAGTTCAAAAACATACATCATATGTTTCATATTTCTCTGGTCTTTATCATCTTTCCGATAGCGGGTGTCATCAGTGGTGAATACCCGCTTTTGACTTTGCTTTGGACAGCATTGTTTATAGGGGCCTATTACACCATCCTCACAGAGAAAAAGCCTTTCTACCAGGCGCTGTCCTGGTGTGTCATGCTTGCTTACATTTTTTATACTTCCATTTGGCTGAATGGGGGCTTCGTTTGGTATATTTTTTATTTATCAAATCTTCTAATTTATCATTATAAGGAAATTTCCTTTACATCTTGGCGCTTCTGGAGTTTCTTAGCTATCCAACCGGCTATTTTGTTTGGGGTTTATATTCAAAATCAAATAAGTATAGGTGATTTGATTCTTTTCTCAACGACCTTTCTCTTTTCGGATTTCTTGACCCTAGGTCTGCATCGGATCCAAGTCGCTGAACAGCTCAAGGAGGAAAAAAGCAAGCAGAATGCCCAGCTCAATCTCTTCTTAGCGGAAAATGAGCGCAATCGAATCGGACGGGATTTACACGATAGTCTGGGACATACCTTTGCCATGCTCAGCGTCAAGACAGAGCTGGCCCAGCAATTCCTGCAAATGGAGGCCTACGAGCAGGCGGAGAAAGAGATGGAGGAAGTGCGACGGATTAGTAGCAGGCCATGGCTGATGTTCGACGGATTGTAGACAATCTCAAGACGCGGACACTGGATGAAGAATTAGCAACAATCCGAACCATGCTGGAAATGAGCGATATTGACTTGGAGCTTCATAATCAGCTCAATGTCGCCAGCATTCCTACGGAAATACAGTTTACCATTAGTATGATTTTGTTGGAATTGGCAACCAATATTATCAAGCATGCGGAGGCCAAGAAGTCCAGAATTGATTTGTATAGTCAGGATCGAGATTTGATCTTGGAAGTTGAAGATGACGGCCGAGGCTTTAAGCAAGTGACGGGCCAAGACTTGCATTCGGTACGTGAGCGCTTGGAGGGACTTGACGGTAGCGTGGAGGTCATCAGCAATCACAAGCCAACCATTATTCGCGTGCGCTTGCCATATAGGATTAAAGGAGAAGAGCGATGAAGTTATTATTAGCAGAAGACCAGAGTATGCTGCGGGATGCGCTTAGCCAGCTCTTGCAGTTGCAACCGGATGTTGAAGTAGTTCATCAGGCGGCAGATGGACGTGAAGCCATGGAACTGCTCAAGACCAATCCAGTCGATGTGGCCATCTTGGATGTGGAAATGCCCTATCAGACGGGACTGGATGTCCTAGAATGGATCAAGGAACACCAGCCAGCTGTCAAGGTCATCATTGTGACAACTTTTAAGCGGCCAGGCTATTTTGAGCGAGCGGTTAAGGCGGATGTTGATGCCTATGTACTCAAGGAGCGGAGCATTGCAGACCTGATGAAGACTATCCACACTGTCTTAGCTGGGCAAAAAGAATACTCACCTGAACTCATGGAAGTGCTGATGACTCATAAAAATCCCCTCTCCCATCAGGAGCTTCTAGTCTTAGAGGCAGCAGCAACTGGGCTTTCTAATAAAGAAATTGCTGAAACTCTATTTATCAAATGGAACTATTCGCAACTATATGTCGACCATCCTGACCAAGCTAGCAGCAGACAATCGCACAGAAGCTGTCCGGATTGCTCAAGAACAAGGATGGATATAAAATAATTATCTCGCTACATTCGGATTTAGCGGGATTTTCTTATCTTTTTCAATCAGAATGAAAAAAAACATCCGCGATACTTGCAATTTTTTTCAAAAAAATGTTATCATAGTAGAAAGCTTTTTGAATTTTTAGAAAATTGTAAATAAATGAAAGGGGAAATATGGAAAGAATCCAATTAGAAACTCCTAAGTCCGGCTCGCAGCTGGTCTTGGAAACCTTGAAGAATCTTGGTGTTGATACTATTTTTGGCTATCCTGGTGGTGCAGTCTTGCCCCTCTATGATGCTATTTATAGCTTTAAAGGTATCCGCCATATTCTTGGTCGCCATGAGCAGGGGTGTGTTCATGAAGCAGAAGGCTACGCTAAGTCTACTGGGAAAATTGGTGTGGCCGTTGTAACTAGTGGTCCGGGGGCAACCAATGCCATAACTGGGATCGCCGATGCTATGAGTGACAGTGTTCCCCTTTTGGTGTTTACTGGGCAGGTAGCGACGCCAGGCATTGGTAAGGATGCCTTTCAAGAAGCCGACATTGTCGGTATTACTACTCCCATCACTAAGTACAATTATCAGGTACGGGAGACGGCAGATATACCAAGAATCATTACGGAGGCCATTCATATTGCGACCACAGGTCGTCCCGGGCCAGTCGTTATTGATTTGCCAAAGGATGTCTCAGCTCTGGATACGGACTTTATCTATGACACTCAGTTGCATCTGCCAAGCTATCAACCAACAATTGAGCCTAATGAATTACAGATTAAGAAGATTCTTAAACAGCTTTCTAAGGCTAAAAAACCCGTTCTTCTTTCTGGTGGCGGTATTAGCTATGCAGGAGCAGCAGCGGAGATGGTTGCTTTTGCGGAGCGGTATCAGATTCCAGTAGTGACCTCATTGTTGGGTCAGGGAACGATTGCGACAGATCATCCTTTGTTCTTAGGTATGGGTGGCATGCATGGTTCTTTCGCGGCTAATATTGCTATGACGGAAGCAGACTTCATGATTAGCATTGGATGTCGTTTTGATGACCGTCTGACTGGTAATCCTAAGACCTTTGCTAAAAGTGCTAAGGTGGCCCACATTGATATCGATCCAGCAGAGATCGGTAAAATCATCAGCGTGGATATTCCTATTGTAGGAGATGCCAAGAAAGCTTTGCAAATGTTGCTTGAAGAAGAGCAAGTGCACAACAATACCAGCAAGTGGATAGAAAAGGTGACACGAGACAAGGAGCGGGTGCGCTCCTATGATAAGAAGGAACGAGTTGTCCAACCTCAGGCTGTTATTGAGCGCGTGGGGGAGTTGACCAAGGGAGACGCTATTGTGGTAACGGACGTTGGCCAGCACCAAATGTGGACAGCCCAGTATTATCCTTATCGCAACGAGCGTCAGCTAGTTACGTCTGGTGGTCTGGGAACCATGGGCTTTGGTGTTCCAGCAGCGATTGGAGCCAAGATTGCCAATCCAGATAAGGAAGTAGTTCTCTTCGTTGGAGATGGCGGCTACCAGATGACCAATCAAGAGATGGCTATCCTAAATATCTACAAGATTCCGATTAAGGTTATCATGCTCAATAATCATTCGTTGGGGATGGTTCGTCAGTGGCAGGAAGCCTTCTATGATGGTCGGACCTCCGAGTCAGTCTTTGACAGTTTGCCAGATTTTCAGCTCATGGCTCAGGCTTATGGCGTCAAATCCTATAAATTTGATAATCCCGAGACCATTGCTCAAGATTTGGAAGTCCTAAAGGAAGATATACCGATGTTTATCGAGGTAGATATTTCTCTCGCAAGGAGCATGTGCTTCCAATGGTGCCAGCTGGCAAGAGCAATCATGAGATGTTGGGGGTGAAGTTCCATGCGTAGAATGTTGACAGCTAAACTCCAAAATCGTTCGGGTGTTCTGAACCGCTTCACTGGTGTGCTTTCCAGACGTCAGGTCAATATCGAAAGTATCTCTGTAGGTGCGACCGAGGATGAAAATGTTTCTCGGATCACCATTATCATTGATGTAAATTCCCTCAATGAAGTGGAGCAGATTATCAAGCAGCTTAATCGCCAGATTGATGTGATTCGGGTGCGAGATATTACAGATCATCCTCACCTAGAGCGAGAAGTTATTTTGATCAAGGTATCAGCACCGGTTGCTAAGCGTGCAGAAATCTTAGCCATTATCCAGCCTTTCCGTGCAACGGTAGTCGATGTGGCGCCAAGCTCGATCACTATCCAGATGACTGGCGATGCAGAAAAGAGCGAAGCGCTCTTACGAGTCATCCGTCCTTACGGCATTCGCAATATCGCACGGACTGGGGCAACTGGCTTTACCCGTGATTAACACTCTTCGAAAATCTCTTCAAACCACGTCAGTTTCGCCTTGCCGTAGGTATATGTTACTGACTCCGTCAGTCTTATTGACAACCTCAAAGCAGTGCTTCGAGCAACCTACAGCTAGCTTCCTAGTTTGATCTTTGATTTTCAGTGAGTATAAAACCCTACTTAAATTTGTTAAAACCGCCTAAGAGGCAATAAAAATAGAAAAGAGAGTAAACATTATGGCAGTAACAATGGAATACGAAAAAGATGTAAAAGTAGCAGCACTTGACGGTAAAAAGATCGCCGTTATCGGTTATGGTTCACAAGGTCATGCTCATGCACAAAACTTGCGTGATACAGGTCATGATGTGATTATCGGTGTTCGTCCTGGTAAGTCATTTGATAAAGCTAAAGAGGATGGCTTCGACACATACACAGTAGCAGAAGCTGCTAAATTAGCTGATGTTATCATGATCTTGGCTCCAGATGAAATCCAACAAGAACTTTACGAAACAGAAATCGCTCCTAACTTGGAAGCTGGTAACGCAGTTGGCTTGCTCATGGTTTCAATATCCATTTTGAATTTATCAAAGTTCCTGCAGATGTAGATGTCTTCATGTGTGCACCAAAAGGTCCTGGTCACTTGGTTCGCCGTACTTTTGAAGAAGGCTTCGGTGTTCCAGCTCTTTACGCGGTATATCAGGATGCGACTGGCAATGCCAAAGATATCGCTATGGACTGGTGTAAAGGTGTTGGTGCAGCTCGTGTTGGTTTGCTTGAAACAACTTATAAAGAAGAAACTGAAGAAGATTTGTTTGGTGAACAGGCTGTACTTTGTGGTGGTTTGACTGCCCTGATCGAAGCAGGTTTTGAAGTCTTGACAGAAGCAGGCTATGCTCCAGAATTGGCTTACTTCGAAGTGCTGCACGAAATGAAACTCATCGTTGACTTGATCTATGAAGGTGGATTCAAGAAAATGCGTCAATCTATTTCAAACACTGCTGAATACGGTGACTATGTATCAGGTCCACGTGTGATTACTGATCAAGTCAAAGAAAACATGAAAGCAGTTCTTGCAGATATCCAAAATGGTAAATTTGCAAATGACTTTGTAAATGACTATAAAGCTGGACGTCCAAAACTCACTGCTTACCGTGAACAAGCAGCTAACCTTGAAATTGAAAAAGTCGGTGCAGAATTGCGTAAAGCAATGCCATTCGTTGGTAAAAACGACGATGATGCTTTCAAGATCTACAACTAAGATTATGTGGAAAACTCAGCTGGGATACCAGCTGAGTTTGTTTACCTCATTTGGAAAGGAAAAGGAATGTTAACAGCAAAAGATATCGTCCGTGCTCATAAGGTATTAAAAGATGTTGTTGTCAATACACCGCTTGATTATGATCATTACTTGTCAGAGAAGTACGGGGCAAAGATTTATCTTAAAAAGGAAAATGCCCAACGTGTTCGTTCTTTCAAAATCCGTGGTGCCTATTATGCCATTTCTCAGTTGAGTAAAGAAGAGCGAGAACGTGGGGTTGTCTGCGCTTCTGCGGGCAATCACGCTCAGGGTGTCGCATACACTTGTAATGAAATGAAAATCCCAGCGACTATTTTTATGCCTATCACAACTCCTCAGCAAAAAATTGGGCAGGTTCGTTTCTTTGGTGGCGATTTTGTTACGATTAAGCTAGTAGGAGATACTTTTGATGCTTCTGCTCGGGCGGCTATGGAATTCACACGAATGGAAAATCGGACTTTCATCGATCCTTTTGATGATGCTCATGTTCAAGCAGGTCAGGGAACGGTTGCTTATGAAATCCTAGAAGATACAGCTCGGGAGTCCATCGATTTAGACTTGGTCTTGGTACCAGTAGGAGGCGGGGGTCTCATCGCAGGAGTATCCACTTACATCAAGGAAAGCCAGCCACAAATTGAAGTGATTGGGGTAGAGGCGAATGGAGCCCGCAGTATGAGAGCAGCTTTTGAAGCGGGCGGTCCTGTCAAACTCAATGAAATTGACAAATTTGCGGACGGTATCGCAGTCCAAAAGGTAGGGGCCTCTACTTATGAAGCAACGAAGAAGAATGTAGAAACACTTATCGGGGTTGATGAAGGCTTGATTTCAGAAACCTTGATTGATCTTTATTCTAAACAAGGAATCATCGCAGAGCCTGCTGGTGCAGCTAGCGTGGCAGCCTTGGAAGTGTTGCGAGAATATATCAAAGGAAAAACTGTCTGCTGTATTATTTCGGGAGGAAATAATGACATTAACCGTATGCCTGAAATGGAAGAGCGTGCCCTCATCTATGATGGCATCAAGCATTATTTTGTAGTAAATTTCCCGCAGCGGCCTGGTGCCTTACGTGAATTTGTAAATGATATCTTAGGGCCAAATGATGACATTACTCGATTTGAATACATCAAGCGGGCCAGCAAAGGAACCGGACCGGTCCTGATTGGGATTGCCTTGGCCAATAAGCATGACTATGCAGGTCTGATCAATCGAATCGAGCATTTTGATCCTTCCTTCATCAATCTAAACGGAAATGAAACGCTTTATAACATGTTAGTCTAATCCTAAAAATATTTTAGCAAAACCCCACTTTTTAATTGCAAGTGAGTGAGGACTGTGCTAGAATATACTATATTAAATTAAGGAGATGCGCTTATGTTACTGAATTTCTTTTTCTTCTTTCTCATTTTTCTTCTTCTTTGTGGTCTATTGGCATTTAGCTCGCTCTATGTCGTGCGCCAGCAGTCTGTTGCCATCATTGAGCGTTTCGGCCGCTACCACAAGACCAGTACAAGTGGGATGAATGTGCGTTTGCCTTTGGGAATTGACAAAATCGCCGCTCGTGTTCAGTTGCGTTTGCTACAAAGCGACATTATTGTTGAGACCAAGACTCAGGATAATGTCTTTGTGACCATGAATGTTGCGACCCAGTATCGCGTAAATGAACACAATGTCACGGATGCTTACTATAAACTCATGCGACCAGAAGCGCAGATCAAGTCTTATATCGAAGATGCCCTGCGTTCTTCTGTTCCTAAACTGACCTTGGACGAGCTCTTTGAAAAGAAAGATGAGATTGCCCTGGAAGTTCAAAAACAGGTGGCAGAAGAAATGTCGACTTACGGCTATATCATTGTCAAAACCTTGATTACCAAGGTTGAGCCAGATGCAGAAGTTAAACAGTCCATGAACGAAATCAACGCGGCTCAACGCAAGCGCGTGGCAGCTCAGGAACTGGCAGAAGCAGATAAGATTAAAATTGTAACTGCTGCAGAAGCCGAGGCTGAGAAAGACCGTCTTCATGGGGTCGGTATAGCAGAGCAGCGGAAAGCAATCGTAGACGGCTTAGCAGACTCAATCAAGGAGCTTAAAGGCGCCAATGTTGAGTTGACAGAAGAACAGATTATGTCCATCCTCTTGACTAATCAGTATTTAGATACCTTGAATAATTTTGCAGATAAGCAAGGAAATAACACGATTTTCCTTCCAGCAAACCCTGATGGAGTGGAGAGTATTCGCACCCAGATCCTTTCAGCCCTCAAAGCTAAATAAATATAGAATATTCAGAATTATTTAATTTGTTTGTTTTTGGTTTTTCTAAGTTGACAAACTGTATAAAAAAACCATTATATTAGTATTCGAAATAAGTTAGAGAGGAGTAAGAAATGGCTAAATCAAATTTTTGAAAAAAAGTAGAGTCAGTCGTTGGATGGGTTCGTGACAAAAAAATTACAGGTTACCGTATTAGTAAAGAAACAAACGCGCGTGAAATGTCAATTATTGCTCTTGCTCAAGGACGTGCAAAAGTAAAGAATATTTCTTTTGAAACAGCTCTTGGCTTGATTGATTTCTACGATAAGAATCATGAAAAGTTTGAAGACTAATCTTCAAAAAGTGGGGAAACCCGCTTTTTTATTTTGCGAATAAAAAAACAAGGCGGATGTATCTTTTTCCGTCTTGTTTGTTTGATTGGTTGTTTATTTCAAGAAGCGATGTAGGAATTCCTTGGTTCGTTCTTCTTTAGGATTGGTAAAGAATTCTTGTGGAGTGCCTTCTTCTGCGATGACGCCCTTATCCATAAAGATAACACGGCTGGAAACATCGCGGGCAAATTCCATTTCGTGGGTCACGACAATCATGGTCAGACCTTCTTTAGCTAATTCCTTCATGATTTTCAGGACTTCACCGACCATTTCTGGGTCAAGAGCTGAAGTTGGCTCATCGAAAAGGATAGCGTCAGGGTTCATAGAAAGCGCACGCGCAATGGCAACCCGCTGTTTTTGTCCACCTGAAAGCTGTTTAGGCTTGGCCTGCCAGTAGAGCTCTCCCATTCCCACCTTTTCCAGATTTTCTTTGGCAATCTTTTCTGCCTCAGCACGCTCTCTTTTGAGTACGGTTGTCTGAGCTACGATGGTATTTTCGAGGACATTGAGATTTTCAAAAAGATTGAAACTTTGGAATACCATACCTAATTTTTCGCGGTAATGAGTCAGGTTGTAATTCTCATCCAAGACATTTTTCCCGCGGTAGAGAATTTCGCCAGCAGTAGGTGTTTCGAGGAGGTTGATGGAGCGGAGAAAGGTTGATTTTCCGCTACCTGAACTTCCGATAATGGAGATAACTTCGCCCTTGTGGACAGTCAGAGAAATGTCTTTCAAGACTTGGTTCTCTCCATAGGATTTTTTGAGATTTTTAATTTCTAAAATTATTTCGGTCATTGTTTCAATTCTCCCGTCTGCATTTGATTGGCACCTGTTGTGTAATGATCTGTGTCAAATTTCTGCTCGATGAAACGTAGGATTCGAGTGACGGTAAAGGTCAAGACAAAGTAAATAACTGCGATAATAGTGAAGGTTTGGAAATACTGATAAGTCTGAGTAGCAATGGTATTTCCTGAGAAGTAGAGCTCCACCACGGAGATCACATTCAGGACAGATGTATCCTTGATATTGATGACAAATTCATTCCCCGTCGCAGGCAGAATGTTGCGAACCACCTGTGGGAGGACGACTTTGCGCATGGTTTGGCCGTGGGTCATTCCGAGTGCAGTAGCCGCTTCGAATTGTCCCTTGTCAACGGCAAAGATACCACCGCGGACAATTTCACTCATGTAAGCGCCAGTATTGATAGAAACGATGAAGATGGCTGCAGCTGTCCGGTCAATCGAAATGCCAAAAGCCTGAGCTGTTCCATAGTAGATAACCATGGATTGTACAATCATAGGTGTACCACGGAAGATTTCAATGTAAACATTGAGGAACCAACCGAATAGTTTTTGTAAGAAGGCTAGAGCCTTATTTTTTGAAATGGGCGCTGTCCGATAGACCCCAATCAACAAGCCAATGAAGAGGCCAGCGATTGTTCCTGTGATGGAAATGAGCAAGGTCAAACCAGCTCCGCGTAAGAACTGCGGCCAATTTCCTTCCAAATCTTAAAAACTTTATTGAAGAATGTGTCTTCAGCATCGTCAGTATCGGTGTCCACCGGTTGATTTTTAATCATCTGATCCATCAGCTGGACTTGGTCATCTGTTGAGAGTTTAGCGATAGCTGCATTAGCTTGCTCGATTCGGCTGTCGTCTTTACGCATGCCGACGGCGATGGAAGAATCCTCTTCGCCAACCTCAAAGCCCTCTTTGAATTGAATCATCTTGAACTTAGAGTTGGCAGCTTCAGCTGTCAGAGCTTCGGGACGTTCAGAAATGTAACCGTCAATAACACCAGATTCTAGAGCTTGACGCATTTGGGCGAAATCTCCCATGGCGGTCTCTTGCTTAGCACCTGGCAGTTGAGAAATCAGATTGTAAAGATAGACACCTTGCTGAGAGGTGATTTTAGCATCTTTGAAGTCTTTGAGGGTCTTAGCATTAGCGTAGTTGCCGTCTTTTCGAACCAGCATAACAGGCTCACTAGTATAGTAGCTGTTAGAAAAGGCGATTTCTTTTTTCCGTTCGGCAGTTGGGCTCATACCAGCGATAATCATATCGATTTTACCAGATGTCAAGGCTGGAATCAGTCCGTTCCAAGAAGTTTTTACAACTAGAGGCTCCTTGCCCATTTCCTGAGCAATCTTCTTGGCAACTTGGACATCGTAGCCATTGGCATACTGATTTGTTCCTTCGATTTTAACAGCACCATTTGAATCATCATCTTGGGTCCAGTTGAAAGGGGCATAGGCCGCTTCCATCCCGATCCTAAGATAATCATCCGCCTGAGCTACGGTAAAGGTTCCCAGACAGACGAGGAGGGCTGTCAATAAGGTTAAAATGAATTTTTTCATATTCTCTCCTAGTCCTTCTAAAATAGTTCTTTCTATTCTACCGAAAAATATTCGACTTTTCAATCCTGGTAAGCCCTTACTTGAGAAAAATGCTATAATAGGATAAAGATTTAGAAAAGGACTTTGGTTTATGAAAAGCTACTTGTCAGGAATTCTCCTTATTCTTTTGAGTTTATTTTTTGCTGGAACGGTGTCAGCTTTAGACTATCAAATCCAGTCGTATCAAGGAGATTTGGAGATCCATGCCGATAATACAGCCACCTATACAGAAGAGGTGACTTATCATTTTGATGATGATTACAATGGCCAGATGGTCTCCTTAGGCTCAGCAGGAAAGATGCCAGAAGGCTTTGCTATTGATTCAGATCCAAAAGTTTCTGTGAAAACGAATGGAGTCGTAAAGTATGACTTTGAGCCACGAGTCACAGATTTAGGAGATGGCTACGAGGTTAAGATTTACAATGCGGGTAAAGAAGGCGACACGGTCAAAGTAACAGTCACATGGAACTTGACCAATCTTTTGTTTCTCCATAAAGATATTGCAGAGCTCAAATGGACACCAATCAGTGATTGGGAAGAGGAGTTGCAAAATGTGACGATTAAGGTTTGGGGCTTGGGAACTTGGACCTTAACGGACATGTATGTTCATACAGGTTATTTTGGCCAATCGGCTACTATAGATAGGGACCGTGGTGATTATCGGATTCAGCTATCTCATTTGCCTAGTAGGAAGAAGGTTGAACTGCATGGATATTGGCATCGCCAAGCTCTGCATCAAGCAGCAGAGGATCCAAAAGCAACCAACTATCTACAGACTTTTCAAGCAGTTGAGAAAGAGATTGTAGCTAAGAGGCAGTTTTATCATCGCTTGGGGGAAGTTTATCTGCCTCTTTTGGGTTTGTTCTTGCTGATGCTTTCGGGGATATTTTATCTGATTTTTCGGATTAAGATTCATCCTAGCCAAGCTTTTCCTAAAGACGCTCGCCTCTATGAAGCTCCGCAAGATCTGGCCCCTCTTGTTGTAGCGGCCAATATCTTTGCTGTGGATATGAGAGAAGTCGATCCGACCAGTGGCGGACGAGCCCATTTAAAATTTGAAAATCTAGTGCAGGCAACCTTGCTGGATTTGATGGATCGAGGCTACATCGAGCTTTTAGGAACTGCAGACAAGCCAATCTTGAAACCAACTTCTAAAAAAGGTTTGTCAGAGTTTGAAGGTCAATTCTTACAGATGGCATTTGGTGACTATAAACAGGCAGCTGTAGCAGACTTGTTTGAATCTTATCAGATTTCAGAAGATCTTTATAAAAATAAAAAATCAACAGATGAAGCACGAATCCGCCAAATTGGAAATCGAATAAAAAATCGTTTTTCAACTGATTTAAACCTTTTGTCTGAGCAAGTATTAAAGGAGATTCGGGAGCTAAACTTGCTGGATCACTATCGTCCTTTGAAACGAGGAGAAAAGCTTCTCTTGTGGTTGGCTCTAATGGCAAGTTTCCTTGCTTTTGGCTTGTCTCTCTTGACATTTTTTATCTATTTGATCAAGCTAGACGGTTTTATTTGGTCCTATCTTCCGCTTGCAGCTGTTGCTTCGGTGTTGACCGTTCTGCTGGGCAGGGCCTTGCAGTTATATCAGCGGGATGGTGTCTTGAGCGATGAGGGAGCCCACGATTTCTATCTCTGGAATAGCTTTGCGAATATGCTACGCTATATCGCTCGCCTATACGATACCGAGGTAGAGGGCATTGTTCTGTGGAACCGACTTTTGGTCTATGCTACCCTATTTGGCTATGCGGATCGTGTTAGTCGGGTCATGAAGCTGCGTCAGATTTCCTTGGAAAACGCGTCTATGAATACTTATCTACAATACAATCTTCATCCTATTTTCTACGCAAGTTCCCATAGTTTTTCAAATTATGGCCACATTGCCTCGACGGCCAGTCATTTCTCGGTTTCATCGGGAGGCGGAGCAGGAGGTGGCTTCTCTGGTGGCGGTGGAGGCGGCGGGGGCGGAGCCTTTTGATAAAAAGCTTGCCAAAAGCCCTTGTGAAAGCTTTTCCTCTCCTCCAATATGTGGTATAATAAATGTTAAAGTTGTTTTAGGAGTTATCTATGTTTATTATTGAAATTTTAAAGTCCATTATTTATGGAATTGTTGAAGGAATTACAGAGTGGCTACCCATTTCGAGTACCGGCCACTTGATTCTGATTCAAGATTTTATCAAGTATAAAAATGAAAATCCAGCCTTCATGGAAATGTTCAATGTAGTCATTCAGCTGGGAGCAATCTTGGCGGTTGTGGTGATTTATTTTGATAAGCTCAACCCTTTTAAACCAGGGAAAACAGCTCGTCAAATTCAGCTGACATGGCAGCTCTGGGCCAAGGTAGTCGTTGCTGCTTTGCCAGCTGCAATCATCGGTCTTTTCCTAGACGATTGGTTTGAAGCCCATTTTTATAATCTGGTATCCGTCGCAATCATGCTGATTATCTACGGGGCTGCCTTTATCTATCTGGAAAAACGAGAGCAGGTGGAACCGACTGTTACAGAATTGAGCAGACTTCCTTATCAAACAGCTCTTTATATCGGTCTTTTCCAAGTCTTGTCCCTCTTTCCAGGAACCAGCCGTTCAGGTGCGACCATTGTCGGTGGTCTCTTGAATGGTGTCAGCCGATCTGTTGTAACAGAGTTTACTTTCTATTTGGGTATCCCAATCATGTTTGGTGCAAGTGGGCTGAAAATCCTGAAATTTATTATCAAGGGTAATTCTTTAGGTTTCGATCAATTATTCCTTTTATTGGTAGCGATGGGAGTGGCTTTCGGAGTCAGTCTTTATGTGATTCGCTTCCTGACAGACTATGTCAAGAATCATGACTTTACAATCTTTGGTAAATATCGGATCGGACTCGGAGTTTTGCTGTTGGTTTACGGTCTGATCAAGGTCATTATTGGTTAATCAAGAGGCTGGGACAAAAGTCCTAGCCTCTCAATTGTCTTTGGATTGTCGAGCAAGACGCAGTGGTTGAGTGGGCTCTACTACGCTGACTTCATCAGCTTTTATAGCCCTACTCAACTGTGCGGAGGTGGGACGACGAAATCGAATTCTAACGAATTACCGATTTCTGTCCCACTCTCTTTTCTTATTTGACTCGTTATTTTTTTGAAATAAGTTTAGAATTTTAGTATAATAGAAAGACTATGAAAGTATGAGGTTGATGAGATGGAAGTGAAACAGATTAATGATTCGACGATTAAAATCACCATCCAGTTGGAAGATTTAGAAGAACACGGCATGGAAATTGCAGATTTCCTAGTTCCCCAAGAAAAAACAGAAGAATTTTTCTATACTATTTTGGATGAGTTGGAAATGCCGGAAAGCTTCTTGGACAGCGGCATGCTAAGCTTTCGAGTGACGCCTAAGCCAGACAAGTTGGATGTCTTTGTGACGAGATCCAAGATTGATAAGAATTTGAATTTTGAAGATTTGGGCAATCTACCCGACCTGGATGAGCTCAGCCAGATGTCTCCAGATGAATTCTTAAAGACTTTGGAAAAAAATATCTTTGAAAAGAGTAAGGATGACCTTGAGGCGGTTAAATCTTTAGAAGCAGTAGAGGCTGATCAGGAGGCCTCTGTAGATTCTTCAGAAGATAGGGAAGAAAATCTAGACCGTTATGTCTACTATATTTTGTCATTTACTGATTTGCAGAGTACAGTTTCTTTCGCCAAAACGGTTGACTACCCAATAGACCTGTCAGAACTCTATAAATATGACTCTGCCTATTACCTGACTATTTTGGTAGATTTGGAAGAGCAACCTGCTCTTTATCCAGCTTGGTTACTGGCTAAAATGCGTGAATTTGCTGAGGATACAGATATTACTCGTTCTGTCCTACAAGAACACGGGCGTTTGCTTTTGGTGACAGAAGCCATCCAACAGTTGCAGAAAGTTGAATGCTTATGATTGCTTTTCCATTGAAGTTCATTTTGGTGCTACTAGCAACATTTTTTGTCGGAGTTTTGCTGACTCCCCTCGTTCGCCTCTTGGCTTTTAAAATGGATGCAGTCGACTATCCTAATGCTCGACGAATCAATAAAAAGCCCATGCCGAGTGCAGGCGGTCTGGCGGTTGTAGCTGCTTTTACCTTGGCAACTTTGGTCTTCATGCCGCAGATTGTTGGCGTCACTTTTTTTGAACAGACTTATTTTGACTATATTTGGCCGGTAGTGTTGGGGGGCTTGATTGTTGCCCTGACGGGGCTTATCGATGATATTAAAGAATTAAGTCCCCTGATGAAGTTAGGGGGGGATTGTGCTAGCTGCCTGTCTGATTTGGTGGCTGACGGATTTCCGCTTGGATGACTTTAAGATTCCGTTTGGTGGTCCCCATCTTTTTTTCCCACCTTGGCTATCTTTTATTTTGACCATTCTCTGGATTGTCTCTATTACCAATGCGGTTAATCTCATGGATGGTTTAGACGGCCTTGTTAGCGGGGTCTCCATTATTTCCTTGCTAACCATGGGGATTGTTTCCTACTTTTTCTTGCCGGGCCATAATTTATTCCTGACTTTGACCATCTTGGTCTTAGTAGCGTCTATTGCTGGCTTCTTTCCTTACAATTATCATCCAGCCATAATATATGGCGGAGATACGGGGGCTCTTTTCATCGGCTTTATGATTTCGGTCCTGTCTCTACAAGGCTTGAAGAATGCGACGGCGGTAGCGATTGTCACGCCTATGATTATCTTGGGTGTACCGATTACCGATACTTTTTAGCAATCGTTCGTCGGACTTTGTCTGGTCAGAAATTTTACCAGCCTGACCGTCACCACCTTCACCATAGACTCTTGTCCTTGGGATTGACACATCGGGGAACAGTTCTGGTTATCTATGGGATTTCGATGATTTTCTCTATGATTTCCCTCCTGCTAAATGTATCGACTCGCATCGGTGGACTCCTCCTCGTAATTGGTCTTCTGCTAGGTGTTGAACTCTTAGTAGAACTAATAGGGGTTCTGGGTCCACAGAGGACGCCTCTGCTCAATATCCTGCGCTTTATCGGAAACTCCTCTTATCGAGAAGAAGTTCGAGAGAAGAGATACCAAAAGAAACATAAACAAGAATAGTTCTAAACAAAATAAAAGCCTTTTGGGCTTTTTTTTGGTATACTAAAGTATGTAAATCAGCTAAGCAAAGAAAGGAAAAAGAAATGTCTGTCTTAGAAATCAAAGATCTTCATGTTGAAATTGAAGGGAAAAAAATTCTCAAAGGGGTAAATCTTACTCTGAAAACGGGAGAAGTTGCAGCGATCATGGGCCCAAATGGAACAGGAAAATCTACCTTGTCTGCAGCCATTATGGGAAATCCTAACTACGAAGTGACCCAAGGAGAGGTGCTTTTTGATGGGGTTAATATCTTGGAGCTAGAAGTGGATGAACGGGCTCGTATGGGACTCTTCCTTGCGATGCAGTATCCTAGTGAAATTCCTGGTATTACTAATGCAGAGTTTCTCCGTGCTGCTATGAATGCTGGCAAAGAAGACGATGAAAAAATCTCTGTCCGTGATTTCATTACTAAACTAGATGAAAAGATGGAACTGCTCAACATGAAAGAAGAGATGGCTGAGCGCTACCTCAATGAAGGTTTCTCAGGTGGTGAGAAAAAACGCAATGAAATCCTGCAGTTACTCATGCTAGAGCCAACCTTTGCGCTCTTAGACGAGATTGACTCAGGTCTGGATATCGACGCTCTTAAGGTCGTTTCTAAAGGGGTCAACGCTATGCGTGGAGAGGGCTTTGGTGCTATGATCATCACCCACTACCAACGCCTGCTCAACTATATCACTCCAGACGTTGTTCATGTCATGATGGAGGGGAAAGTTGTTCTTTCTGGTGGTCCAGAATTGGCAGTTCGCTTGGAAAAAGAAGGCTATGCCAAATTGGCTGAAGAGTTGGGCTTCAACTATACTGAAGAAGTCTAGTCAAACATTCTTTTGACTTTGATAAAAGATAGGAGAATGACATGACAAAAGAATTGATTCACGAATTTTCACAAGTTCACGCAGAACCAGTATGGTTGGCTGATCTTCGTCAGCAGGCCTTTGACCAAATTGATCAACTGGACTTGCCAGTCATTGAGCGGGTCAAATTTCACCGCTGGAATCTGGGAGACGGACGAATTTCTGATAGCGAGCCTTTGACCAATGTGCCAGATTTCACGGCTCTTGGAGACAATCTCAAGTTCATCCAAATGGGAACCCAAACTGTCCTTGAGCAATTGCCAGCTGATTTGGCAGAGCAAGGTGTGGTCTTCACTGATTTCCACACTGCTTTGGAAGAAATTCCAGAGCTGGTGGAGCAGCATTTCATGTCCGCAGTCAAGTATGACGAGGACAAATTAGCGGCTTACCATACGGCCTATTTCAACAGCGGTGCGGTTCTTTATGTGCCGGACAATGTTGAGATTGACCAGCCGATTGAAGGAATTTTTTATCAGGATAGCGAAAGCGATGTTCCTTTTAACAAGCATATTTTGATTATCGCAGGTAAGCATTCCAAGGTTAATTACTTGGAACGTTTGGAAACTTACGGTGAGGGATCTGTTCCAGCAACTGCCAATATCACCGTTGAAGTCATTGCCCAGGCTGGAGCTCAGATTAAGTTTCCGCTATTGATCGTTTGGGCGAAAATGTAACGGCTTATATCAGCCGTCGAGGTAAGCTGGACAACGATGCTATGATTGACTGGGCCATCGGCGTTATGAACGAAGGCAATGTCGTAGCTGACTTTGACAGCGACCTCTATGGAAACGGCAGCCATGCGGATATGAAAGTGGTGGCTCTCTCTAGCGGTAAGCAGGTTCAAGGGATTGACACTCGCGTAACTAACTATGGCTGCAACTCTATCGGAAATATCCTGCAGCACGGGGTTATCCTAGAAAAAGGGACCCTGACCTTCAATGGTATCGGTCATATTATCAAAGGGGCTAAGGGAGCAGATGCCCAGCAGGAAAGCCGAGTTCTCATGCTGTCTGATCAGGCGCGCTCAGATGCTAACCCCATCCTCTTGATTGATGAAAACGATGTGACAGCTGGTCACGCGGCTTCTATCGGCCAGGTGGATCCAGAGGATATGTATTACCTCATGAGTCGGGGACTTGATAAGGCAACAGCAGAGCGTTTGGTCGTGCGCGGCTTCTTAGGCTCAGTGATTGTGGAAATCCCTGTTAAAGAAGTCCGTGATGAAATGATTGAAAATATCGATATTATTCTCGCAAAAAGATAAAAAGCTGGGCCTTGTCCCGTATTAGTTAGATAGGAGCCTTCATGTCCATGTTTAATGCAGAAGCAATCAAGCAAGATTTCCCATTTTGGACCAAATTGTCAATGATGAGCCTTTGGTTTATTTGGACAATGCGGCGACAACCCAGAAACCCAAGCAGGTGCTGGCAGCTATTGAAAACTACTATCTTAGAGACAATGCCAATGTCCACCGCGGTGTGCATACGCTAGCCGAGCGGGCGACAGCAGCCTATGAAGCAGCCAGGGAAAGAGTTCGTTCTTTTATCAATGCATTCTCTAGCAGAGAAGTCCTATTTACACGAGGAACCACGACGAGTCTCAATTGGGTGGCTCAGTTTGCGGCTGAAAGGCTGCAGCCTGGTGATGAAGTGATGATTTCTATCATGGAGCACCATTCCAATGTCATTCCCTGGCAGGAAGCTTGTAGGAAGACCGGAGCCAAGTTGGTCTATGTCTATCTCAAGGATGGTGCGCTGGATATGGATGATTTCCGTGCCAAGCTCAATGAGCGGACCAAGTTTGTCTCTCTGGCTCATGCTTCCAATGTCCTCGGTGTCATCAATCCCATCAAGGAGATTGCCCAGCTGGTTCATCAGCAAGGCGCACTTTTGGTGGTGGATGGGGCTCAATCCATTCCACACATGAAGATTGATGTGCAGGATTTGGATGTGGACTTCTTCGCCTTTTCGGGACATAAGATGGCAGGTCCAACTGGTATAGGGGTACTCTATGGCAAGGAAGAACTGCTAGAGAAGATGTCACCGGTCGAGTTTGGCGGCGAAATGATTGATTTTGTCTATGAGCAGGAAGCGACATGGAAGGAATTGCCTTGGAAGTTTGAGGCTGGAACGCCAAATATGGCAGGTGCAATCGGTCTTGCGGCGGCCATTGATTATTTGGAAGACTTGGGGATGGATGCCATTGCCCAGCATGAGCAGGACCTGATTGCCTACGTATTTCCTAAGCTTCAGGCAGTGGAAGGTTTGACCATTTATGGCTCTCAGGATTTGGCCCAGCGATCAGGTGTGATTGCCTTTAACCTGGATGGCCTCCATCCGCATGATGTCGCGACGGCTCTAGACTACGAAGGAGTAGCTGTTCGGGCGGGTCACCATTGTGCCCAGCCTTTGCTCACCTATCTACAGGTGCCAGCGACTGTGCGTGCCAGCTTTTATATCTACAATACCTATGCAGATTGTGACAAGCTGGTAGATGCTTTAGAAAAGACAAAGGAGTTTTTCAATGGCGCTTTCTAAGTTAGACAGTCTTTACAAGGCGGTTGTGACCGATCACTCGGCTCACCCCCATCATCATGGGAAACTGGAAGATGTGGAGCAGGTAGTCCTCAATAATCCGACTTGTGGTGATGTCATCAGCCTGTCTGTGAAGTTTAATGATGAAAATCAGATTGAGGATATTGCCTTTGTGAATTCCGGCTGTACCATTTCAACGGCTTCGGCCAGCATGATGACGGATGCGGTTCTGGGCAAGACAAAAGAGCAGGCGCTGGAATTAGCAGAAGTCTTCTCGCAGATGGTTCAGGGCCAAGAAGACAGTCGCCAGAAAGAATTGGGAGATGGAGCCTTTAGCTGGCGTTGCCAAATTCCCGCAGCGGATTAAGTGTGCGACCTTGGGTTGGAATGCCCTTAAGCGAGCAATTGAAGAAGATAAAAAGTAAGAATGTGAAAGGAAATTATGTCAGAAGAAAGAGTAGAACCAAAACCAATTGATCTTGGTGAGTACAAGTTTGGTTTCCATGACGATGTTGAGCCTGTTCTCTCGACAGGGAAAGGGCTGAATGAAGCGGTTATTCGCGAGCTCTCTGCAGCCAAGAATGAACCGGAGTGGATGTTGGATTTCCGCCTTAAGTCCTACGAGGTTTTCAAGAAAATGCCGATGCAGACTTGGGGACCAGATTTGTCAGAAATTAATTTTGATGACTTGATTTATTACCAAAAGGCCTCTGATAAGCCAGCTAGAAGCTGGGATGAAGTGCCTGAGAAGATCAAGGAAACCTTTGAACGGATTGGGATCCCAGAAGCAGAGCGAGCTTACCTTGCTGGTGCAGCTGCCCAGTATGAGTCCGAAGTGGTCTACCACAATATGAAGGAAGAGTTCCAAAAGCTAGGAATCGTTTTCACGGATACTGACTCAGCTCTTAAGGAATACCCAGAGCTTTTCAAGCAGTATTTTGCTAAGTTGGTTCCGCCAACAGACAACAAGTTGGCTGCCCTCAACTCCGCCGTCTGGTCTGGAGGTACCTTTATCTATGTGCCAAAAGGTGTCAAGGTAGACATCCCGCTTCAAACCTACTTCCGTATCAACAATGAAATTCCGGTCAGTTTGAACGGACCCTGATTATCGTTGATGAGGGAGCAAGTGTTCACTACGTAGAAGGATGTACAGCGCCTACTTATTCAAGTAACAGCTTGCATGCGGCCATTGTTGAAATCTTTGCCCTTGACGGCGCCTATATGCGCTATACGACCATCCAAAACTGGTCTGATAATGTCTATAACTTGGTAACCAAACGTGCACGGGCCATGAAAGATGCGACAGTTGAGTGGATTGATGGAAACTTGGGTGCCAAAACAACCATGAAATATCCATCTGTTTACCTTGATGGAGAAGGGGCGCGTGGAACCATGCTTTCTATCGCCTTTGCCAATGCTGGCCAACACCAGGATACAGGAGCTAAGATGATTCACAATGCGCCACACACCAGCTCATCTATCGTGTCTAAATCCATCGCTAAAGGTGGAGGAAAGGTGGACTACCGCGGACAAGTGACCTTTGCTCGCAATTCTAAGAAATCTGTCAGCCATATCGAATGTGATACCATTATCATGGACGATTTGTCTGCTTCAGATACCATTCCATTTAATGAAATCCACAACTCACAGGTGGCTTTAGAGCATGAAGCTAAAGTTTCTAAGATTTCTGAGGAGCAGCTCTACTATCTCATGAGCCGTGGTTTGTCGGAGTCCGAAGCAACTGAAATGATTGTCATGGGCTTTGTTGAGCCATTCACCAAGGAACTGCCAATGGAATACGCTGTTGAGTTGAACCGTCTCATCAGCTATGAAATGGAAGGGTCTGTTGGATAAAAAGAGGCGTTAGCCTCTTTTTAATTGTTTGCTTAAGCAAAGTGTTTAAAAGATTTAGAGGACCTGTTAAACAGTAGCAGAATACTATATTGCTAGTCAACTCTCAAAGAATTTTTTTGATTATATTAAACGTTTACGACTATACAAATAACCGCGAATCAATTGATTCGCGGCTATTTCTTTTATAACTTCTCATTGACAAAGCGGATGAAGTCGTTCCACCAGACTTTGAAAATGATAGCTTTTTCAACCTTTTTTTCTGTAACCATAGAAATAGAAGTTTTCTTATTTTCGATGTAGCCCTGGCCGATCGGCTCAGAATCTGTATAAGTGAGGGTACCTACTACACTACCCTTTTTCAAGGGTGCCTGCAGCTCCTGTGGACTTGGAGTAAAGGTGACTTTATGTTCAGCCTGATTGGCTATCCGTTCTAGAATTACCAGGTCCTCACTAGCAACTGCAGCTACCTTATCCTCTTGGCTGTCTCTAATAGCTACTTGTGAGTTATTATATCGTTCCCCTTTTTTGACAAGGACTGTCGGAGAGAAATTCTGTGTAACGTAGGTCATTAGGCTAGATGTAACGCCAAAACGGGTATTAGGGTCGTTATTTTCTTGTGCGACTCCTAAAACGACTGTGATCAATCGCATCCCTTTTTCATTTGTTACACCGACAAATGAAACACCACTCTGCTCAGACCCGCCTGTCTTCAACCCCTTCACTCCTGTCCGAAAACTAGGAGAGCCTTCCAACATTAAGTTGGGATTTTCTAGTTGGATTCCCGCAAAATTCACATGAGATTTGGAAGTGATGCCAAGGACTTCTGGGTAGTCATCGATCAGATGTGAAGCAATCACAGCTATATCATAAGCACTGAACTTATTAGCAGTTTCTTGTTTTTTCTTGCTTTAGAATTCTCTGCGGACTCCTCTTCGGTATTAGTAGTTTCTAGCGAACCATCTAGTAAACGAATATCCGTACCAGTAGCATTTACAATGGTTGCATCAGAAATATTCCATTCTTTGAGTTTGGCTTTCATCATCTTGACAAAATTTTCCTCACTTCCACCAACTTTTTCTGCCAGAGCAATGGTAGCGCTGTTGGCGCTTGCTAAAAGAGAAGCATTTAGCAAGTCCTTTACTTTGTAGCGTCGCGCTTCCAGAGGCAGGTTAGCGATAGAGGGATTTACTGTCAGCTGGTAAGCATAATCAGAAATATCAACCTCAGTTTCTAGGCTCAGTTTGCCATCAGCAATGGCTTCGTAAACCAGATAAACAGTCAAAATGTTAGTAATAGCACCGACTTCTAGTGGGCTTGTAGCCTCCTTTTCATAGAGGATTTTTCCTGAGTTTGCATCGACAGCAATGGCACTTTTAGCGGCAATTTCATAGTCATCTGCCAGAACAGGCTTGGCAATCAGACCAAAGAATAGCAGTAGAAATACAAAAAGTTTTTTCATTTCTTTCCCCTAGATCAGTAATAAATCTATTGTAACATAAAAAAGCCGATATTTTTTTGATAATCCTATTCAAGAATCCTTGTAAAATATTGAACAAATTTTTTTATTTATAAGATTTTCTGCATGTTTATGAAAAATATATGAAAATGCATAAAAAAATTTTTCCTATACTTTGTTTCAATAAAAAAATAAGAAAAAAATGCATAGAATTTTAAAAATTTTCTTAAATAAGACTTGTTTTTTTGTCTGGAAATGATGTATAATAATACATAATCTAAAGAAGGAGATTTGCTCATGAAAAAATCTAAATGGTTGGCTATTACTGGTTTGGTTGCAGCATCAGCGCTATTCTTGGCTGCTTGTGGCAAGTCAAGCACTAGCTCGGCAAAGACATATTCTTATGTCTATGGAACAGATCCAGATACATTGGATTATGTAAACTCCAATCGCTCCTCTACTTCTGACGTTATTGCCAATTTGGTCGACGGTCTTTTAGAAAATGATCAATATGGGAATCTTATCCCTTCATTAGCTGAAGACTGGACTGTGTCTAAAGATGGCCTAACTTATACTTATAAGTTGCGTAAGGATGCTAAATGGTACACAGCAGAAGGTGAAGAATATGCTGCTGTCAAGGCACAAGACTTTGTCACAGGGCTTAAGCACGCTGCAGATGAAAAATCAGAAGCATTACCAATCGTGCAAAACTCTATCAAGGGCTTGGATGCTTATATCAAAGGAGAAAGCAATGATTTCTCTACTGTAGGTGTCAAGGCAATCGACGACAATACAGTTCAATACACTCTGAATCAGCCAGAAAGCTACTGGAATTCTAAGACAACCATGGGCATTCTCTTCCCGATTAACGAAGAATTTCTGAAGAAAGAAGGCAAAGACTTTGGTACCGTGAAACCTTCCGGTATCCTCTACAATGGTCCATATGTATTAAAGTCATTTACTTCTAAGTCTGTTATCGAATATTCTAAAAACCAAAACTATTGGGACAAGGACAATGTGAAGATCGAAGATGTCAAGTTGACTTACTACGATGGTTCTGACCAAGAGTCATTGATCCGTAACTTTACTGATGGTGCTTACACGCAAGCTCGTCTCTATCCGACTAGCTCAAACTACGCATCAGTAGAAAAGAAATACAAAGACAACATCATCTTTACTCCACAAAACTCAACTAGCTATTTCTATGCCTTTAACTTGAATCGTCAGGCTTATAGCCACACTTCTAAGACAGATGCCCAAAAAGCTGCCAGCAAAGAAGCGATTCAAAATAAAGACTTCCGCCAAGCAATCAACTTTGCTTTTGACCGTAAATCCTTTGGTGCCCAGATGAATGGTAATGAAGGAGCAACGAAGATCATCAGAAGCTTGCTTGTCCCTCCTAGTTTTGTGCAAGTAGATGGCAAGGACTTCTCGGATGTCGTTGAATCACAGTTGGCTTCTTATGGCGATGAATGGCAAGGTGTCAAATTAGCTGATGCTCAAGACAGCATTTACAACCCAGATAAGGCCAAGGCAGAATTTGCTAAGGCGAAAGAAGCTTTGCAAGCACAGGGAGTTGAATTCCCGATTCATCTAGATGTACCAGTTGACCAAACTGATAAATCATGGTGCAGCGGACCAATTCCTTCAAACAATCTGTTGAGGCAGCTCTAGGCCAAGAAAACGTTGTGATTGACGTGCATCAAATGTCATCAGACGATTTTGATAACTCTACTTACTTTGCGGAAACAGCTGCCCAAAAGGACTATGACCTTAATATGTCTGGTTGGTCAGCGGACTATCAAGATCCAGTGACTTATTTGAATATCTTTAACCCAGAGACAGGGGATATCTTGGACAATATTGGTCTGACAAAAGGCCAAAACCAAGACCTTGCTTCCAAGGTTGGTTTAACGGACTACAAAGCGCTTTTGGATCAGGCAGATGCAGAAAAGCAAGATACCAATGCTCGCTATACCAAGTATGCAGCAGCGCAGGCTTGGTTAACAGATAGTTCTATTGTGATCCCATCTATTTCTGCAGGTGCGTCACCAATGGTTCAAAAGGTCGTACCATTTACCAAAGCCTACTCTTATGTAGGTATCAAGGGCGATACCTATGTATTTAAGGGAATGGAGCTTCAAGATAAGGTTCTGACAGTAGCTGATTATCAAAAAGCTTTGAAAAAATGGGAAAAAGAAAAAGAAGAATCAACTAAAAAAGCTCAAGAAGAGTTAGCAAGTCACGTTAAGTAACAGAAAAGAGGCTGGGACAAAAGTCCTAGCCTCTCAATTGTCTTTGGATTGTCGAGCAAGAAGCAGTGGCTGAGTGGGCTCTACTACGCTGATTTCATCAGCTTTTACAGCCCTACTCAACTGTGCGGAGGTGGGACGACGAAATCGAATTCTAACGAATGACCGATTTCTGTCCCACTCTCTTTTAAAGTGGAAAATCCTATATTTCGTTTATTTTTTTGAACTGTTGGATTTCTCCTCAAGTAGAATAAGAAAAGGTCCGATTTGTTTCGGACCTTTCATTGTTCATTTTGGTGCGATGACTTCCAAACCACCCATGTACGGACGTAGGACTTCAGGAATGGTTACAGAGCCATCTTCGTTTTGGTAATTTTCTAAGATAGCAGCCACTGTGCGTCCGACAGCAAGTCCAGAACCGTTGAGAGTATGAAGGAGTTTGACCTTGCCATCTGCTTCGTCACGGTAGCGGATTTGAGCTCGACGAGCTTGGAAATCTTCCGTGTTAGAGCAGCTAGAGATTTCACGGTAGGTGTTCTGAGCAGGAATCCAAACTTCCAAGTCGTAGGTTTTAGCAGCTGAGAAGCCCATGTCGCCAGTAGAAAGGGCAACAACGCGGTAAGGCAGATTGAGCTTTTGTAGGATGTTTTCTGCATTGGCAGTCATCTTTTCTAGCTCTTCATAAGATTCTTCTGGCTTGGCAAATTTTACCATTTCAACCTTGTGGAATTGGTGCAGGCGGATCAGACCGCGCGTGTCACGACCGGCAGAACCGGCTTCAGAGCGGAATGATGGGCTCATAGCTGTGAAGTAGATTGGCAATTCTTTACCGTCTAGAATTTCGTCTCGATAATAGTTGGTCAGCGGAACTTCAGCAGTCGGAATAAGCACGAAGTTAGTGTCGCTCAGTTCAAAAGTATCTTCTTTGAACTTAGGATATTGCCCGGTACCAAACATAGAGTCATGGTTGACCATATAGGGAGTGATGACTTCTGTATAGCCTTCTTTGCCATGCTCATCCAGCATGAAGTTGTAGATAGCACGCTCTAGTCTAGCTCCTAAGCCTTTGTAGAAGAGGAAGCGGGCTCCCGTAACTTTTGCGCCACGTTCCCAGTCCAGAATATCCAAGTCTTCGCCCAAATCCCAGTGAGCCTTAGCTTCAAAGTCAAATTGGCGCGGTGTACCCCAGCGGCGGACCTCTACATTGTCATCCTCGTCTGCCCCGACTGGCACGCTATCGTGCGGAATATTTGGCAGGGTTGTGGTGAACTCGGTCAACTTAGCATCTAATTCAGCCAAAGTAGCATCCAAGTCCTTGATTTCAGCAGATAGTTTTTGCATGGCTGCAATCTTATCATCTGCATTTTCTTTGTTGCGCTTAGCTTGGGCAATCTCTGCAGAAACGGTGTTGCGTTCTGCTTTGAGATTTTCTACTTTTACCAACAAATCACGTCGTTGCTCATCAATTTCCTTCATTTGATTGAGCACATCAGCTGCTACGCCACGGGTAGCTAATTTCTCTGCGACAGCATCAAAGTCTGTCCGAATACGTTTTAAATCTAACATAAAACCTCCAAAAAATAAAAGCACACCGAGGAAACTGTTGGAGCGGCTAGGCCGCGGTTCCATCCAACTTCACAGGTGTGCACTTGATTATGTATGTAGTTGTATTGCAACGGTAGAATTTCACACTAGGCTCCTATCTGCTCGCAGCACCCGCAGACTTTCTGAAAGAAGCGATAGTCTTACTTATCCGTTTCCTAGATTATACAGGATTTTCTATTTTTTTGCAAATAGATTTTTAAAGAATTGGCCAATTGTTTGGATCAAGGTAGGCAATTTGACAACCTTTTCATTCCCGATATGTTGCCGTGCAATTTTGAGAATCTTTCCAGTGTCCTTGGAGGCAAAGAGAAACTTTCCCTTGTCTGTAAACACTTCAAAATGGCGACTGACATTTTTACCAGAGACATTGGCACCGATCTGCTGGATGCTAGACCAAGGTAGCTGGATATAGTCTTCTACATTGGAATCAGCGTAGAATTCCAGTGCGACATCACCGACTAAAAACTTTCCAACCTTGCCACCTAAACCCAGATAGGAAACCCCTGTCGTTTGAAATTCAATCGATTTATTTTGCGATTGCGCCATAAAACATCTCCCTTTTAAATACTATAGCTATTATACCACAATAAAAAGAAGGCCGAAACCTTCTTTTTAATTACATCAAACCAGCAACGTGAGCTAGCACACCAACTACAAAGAGGGCGATGATGATAGTGATAGGGGATACTTTCTTCTTAAGCAACCACATACAAGCGAAAGTTAGAAGCAGTCCCATCAAACCAGGAATCAAAGAATCCAAGTTTTGTTGGAAAGTTGTAACTTTTTCAGGGGTTTGAGATAGTCCTTGCCCTACTTGAGCAAGGCTTCTTGGATACCCTTATAGCCACTAGACAATTTGTCCCAATGAATATATGCTTTATCATCTAGCTTAACAGATGAAACGTTAAAGACAAACTTAATAGATACCCAGCGCTCAACCAGAACAGCCAAGATAAACATACCTAGAATTGAAGCACCTTTGGTAATGTCTTGGAGGATACCACCAGACATGTCCTTAGTGATTTCAGAACCAGCCTTGTAGCCCAATTCTTGTGTGTACCAGAGGAAAGCCATCCGGATAGCATTCCAAGCTAAGAAGAAGATAAGTGGGCCAATGATATTTCCAGTCAAAGCAAGAGATGCCCCAAGTGCTCCAAGGATAGGACGAACTGTGAACCAGAAGACAGGGTCTCCGATACCAGCCAGAGGTCCCATCATACCGATTTTAACCCCTTGGATAGCCGCATCGTCAATTGCTGCACCATTTGCTTTTTCTTCTTCAAGCGCAAGTGTAACTCCGATGATTGGAGCTGCAACATATGGGTGAGTGTTGAAGAATTCCAAGTGACGCTCAAGAGCAGCAGCTTGATCTTCTTTTTTAGTATAAAGCTTCTTAATAGCTGGAATCAGTGAATAAGCCCAGCCCAAGTTTTGCATACGTTCGTAGTTCCAAGAACCTTGCAAGAAAGTAGAACGCCACCAAACTTTTTGACGGTCAGCCTTTGAAAGAGTCAATTTTCCTGACTCATCAGGTTTTACAGTATTTAATTCTGTCATGATAGTGTGTCTCCTTTCTTAGTAGTCTTCTAGGATATCGCCGATTGGATCGTTAGATGAAGCTGTTGCTCCACCGCCACCATTTCCGCCTTTTTTAGACAGGGTAAGGTAGATGAGAGCGATAGCGACACCAATTGCACCAAGAGCAATCAGAGTGAGTTCGCTGACAGCAGCTAAAGCGAAACCAATAGCGAAGAATGGCCATACTTCACGAGTTGCCATCATGTTGATAACCATGGCATAACCAACAGCTACGACCATACCACCACCAATTTGCATCCCTTCTGATAGCCAAGCTGGCATAGCTTCAAGAGCAGCTTTAACGGACTCAGCAGGAATCATCAAAAGAAGTGCTGCAGGGATAGCAATACGTGCTCCTTGCATGAAGAGAGCGATAAAGTGAGCGCGTTCAACGCCTTTGATGTCTCCTTTTTTCGCAGCAGCATCTGCACCGTGAACCAAACCGACTGACAAAGTACGGACAATCATAGTTAAGAAGAGACCAGCAACAGCAAGTGGAATTGCAACACCTTGTGCTACAGCAATTCCTTTGCTTGAGAAGTCTCCACCCAGTACCATGATGATAGCAGCGGCAACAGAAGCGAGGGCAGCATCAGGTGCTACAGCAGCTCCGATATTAGCCCAGCCAAGAGCGATCAGCTGGAGAGAGCCACCAAGCATAACACCTGCTGCCAAATTACCAGTTACCAGTCCAATCAAGGTACAAGCAACCAGCGGTTGGTGGAATTGGAATTGGTCCAAGATACCTTCTAGACCAGCTAAGAAGGCAACAAAGACTACTAAAACCATAGAAATAATAGACATGTTTTAAATCCTTTCATAATAATATGAGAGCGAAACGTTTAAGATTATTGAACGTTGGCTTTGTTAATTAAGTCAAACAAATCTTTCTTAGAGTCATTTGGTACTTTACGTACGTCGAATTCAACTCCGAGATCACGCAATTTTTCGTAAGTAGCTACGTCGTCCTTGTCCATTGACAGAACGTTGTTGACCATTGTCTTACCAGTTGAGTGAGCCATTGAGCCGACGTTGAGAGTCTTGATTGGCACACCGCCTTCGATAGCGCGTAGGGCATCTTGTGGAGTTTCAAATAAGATAAGAGCGTGCGTATTACCAAAGCGTGGATCTTTTGAAACAGCAATCAGCTTATCAATTGGAACAACGTTTGCTTTAACATTACCAGGTGCAGCTTGTTTGATGAGCTCTTTACGAAGTTCATCTTTAGCTACTGAGTCAGAAGCAACGATGATACGGTCTGCTTTTGAATCTGGGAGTCCAAGCTGTTGCAACTTGTCCGTGCAACAAACGAGTATCGATACGAGCAAGGTTGATTTTGAGCTTGCCGTCTCCGATAACAGTTCCTTCTGGGATAGCTGATTGAGTAACTGGTGCAGCAGCAGGAGCAGCGCTTTCTAGGACTGGATTCAGCTCTTCTGGAAGTGCTTTTACGCCTTCCTTAGCTTCCTTGATGATATTTGCAACGACAGCATCTACGCCAGCGTTTGCATCCATCATGCGCTCTGTGTAGGCTTGAATTAGCATAGGCAGGTTCAAACCTGTAATAATCGCGAACTTGCGGTCTGGATTTTCACCCATGACACGGCTAGCTTGGTTAAATGGAGACCCGCTCCAAAGGTCAGCCAAGACCAATACCTCATCGTTCGCATCAAACGAAGCCACTGCGTCATTGAATTTTGCATACAGATCATCAGGACCTTCGTTTGGCATGAAAGTTACAACTTGAACTTTTTCTTGCTCACCAAAAATCATAGAACCTGACTGATGAATGCCGGCAGCAAATTCACCGTGGCTGGCAATAATGATTCCAATACTCATTATTGTTTTTCCTCCTTATAAAATGTTTGACTTAAGTTTAAGAAAACTTTAAGGCTAACTATTATTATAAAACGTTTTCATGAAAAATGCAAGTACCTGAGTCAAAGCAACAAAGATTTTCAAATTCTATTTCTAGTGAAAAACGCTGTTATATCAGTCTTTTTTTATCCTTTCTTCTCACTAAATAATTAGATGAAGATTAGATTATCAATATAACTAGGTTAATATATGAAAGTTGTTGAAAATTTCTATGAAAAATGCTTATCTACTAGATTGATAGAAAGCAAATCTGTATAGGAAGAATTTATAGCTGAAGCTCAAGAAGTATTTTACAAAGCATCTATTTTCTGTTATAATCTTTTTTAGGAAGAATTCTCATTGTCTACTTTTTAGCGAGTCTGGGTTGGTGGGAGCCAGATAGGGAAGCAGTGCAGATGGCGCTTTCGGTTAACATTTTTAAAGGTAATGAAGTAATAAATTAGGGTGGAACCGCGTTTTGACGCCCCTAGGTCGCAATAGCCTAGGACTGTCGGATGTGGTTCTTTTGCTTGTTCAAGTAGAAGAGATGACAGACCTAGCGCTAGAAATAAAAAATAAAGGAGTAACAAATGTCTAAGAAATTAACATTTCACCTCGCCAAAGTCAATTACGAACCTAAAGGTTCGATTGACTAACGACAACCGCTAGGGGCGGTTTGTCTAGGCGATGTACTAGCTTTTCAAAAGGGAAATAATCGTTCCCTTTTGAACGCTTCGCAAGAATCTCAAGAAATTAAAGGAGTAAAAAATGTCTAAAAAATTAACATTTCAGGAAATAATTTTAACGTTACAGCAATTCTGGAATGACCAGGGCTGTATGCTCATGCAGGCTTATGATAATGAGAAGGGGGCGGGAACGATGAGTCCCTATACTTTCCTGCGGGCTATTGGGCCGGAGCCTTGGAATGCGGCCTATGTAGAGCCGTCTCGTCGCCCAGCAGATGGACGCTATGGGGAAAATCCAAACCGTCTTTACCAGCACCATCAATTTCAGGTGGTCATGAAGCCATCTCCAAGCAATATCCAAGAACTTTACTTGCAGTCTTTGGAGCTCTTGGGCATCGATCCGCTGGAGCACGATATTCGCTTTGTTGAGGATAACTGGGAAAATCCGTCAACTGGATCGGCTGGTCTGGGTTGGGAAGTCTGGCTGGATGGGATGGAAATCACTCAGTTCACTTATTTCCAACAGGTCGGAGGTCTGCCAACTCAACCGGTAACCGCTGAGGTGACTTATGGTCTGGAGCGCCTGGCTTCTTATATCCAGGAAGTGGACTCTGTCTATGACATTGAGTGGGCTGATGGCGTTAAGTACGGCGAAATTTTCACGCATCCTGAGTATGAACATTCCAAGTACAGCTTTGAGGTCAGCGATCAAGACTTGCTCTTGGGGAATTTTGAGAAGTTTGAAGCGGAAGCCAAGCGCTGTCTGGACGAACATCTGGTGCACCCAGCCTATGACTATGTTCTCAAATGCTCGCATACCTTTAACCTCTTGGATGCGCGTGGCGCTGTATCTGTGACAGAGCGGGCTGGTTATATCGCTCGTATTCGTAATCTGGCTCGTGTTGTGGCTAAGACCTTTGTTGCTGAGCGCAAGCGTCTGGGCTACCCACTTTTGGATGCAGAGACTCGTGAGAAACTCTTGGCAGAGGAGGGAGAATAATCATGGTAAAAAATTTATTAGTTGAATTAGGTTTGGAGGAAATGCCGGCCTATGTCGTGACACCGAGCATGAAGCAGCTGCGCGACAAGATGGGAGCCTTCCTGACAGACCATCGTCTGACTTTTGAGAAATTGAAATGTTCTCCACACCGCGTCGTTTGGCGGTCCGCGTGGTTGGCTTGGCGGACAAGCAGTCTGATTTGACCGAAGATTTCAAAGGCCCTTCTAAGAAAATCGCTCTGGATGCAGATGGTAACTTTACCAAGGCTGCAGAAGGTTTTGTCCGTGGCAAGGGCTTGACGGTTGAGGACATTACTTTCCGTGAAATCAAGGGAGAGGAATACGTCTATGTGACCAAGGAAGAGGTCGGCCGTCCAGTAGAGGAGATTATCCCAGCAGTGACGGAAGTTCTGCAAGCTCTGACCTTCCCTGTCAGCATGCACTGGGCTAACAACACCTTTGAATATATCCGTCCAGTTCATACTTTAACTGTACTCCTAGATGAACAAGCCTTTGACTTGGATTTCTTGGACATCAAGAGCAGCCGCACTAGTCGTGGACATCGCTTTTTGGGTCAAGAAACGCAGATTGCCTCAGCAGATTCTTATGAAGATGACCTACGGGCTCAGTTTGTCATTACCAATCCTATTGAACGGGAAAATATGATTGTCGAACAGATTCGAGCGTTAGAGCAGAAGCACGGGGTTTCTATCGAGATTGACGAAGACCTGCTCAATGAAGTGTTGAATCTGGTAGAATATCCAACTGCTTTCTTAGGTAATTTTGATGCCAAATACTTAGAGGTGCCAGAGGAAGTCTTGGTAACTTCCATGAAAGAGCACCAGCGTTACTTTGTTGTGCGCGATGCTGAAGGCAAACTTTTACCGCACTTCATCTCTGTCCGCAACGGAAATGCAGAGCATCTGGAAAATGTCATCAAGGGAAATGAGAAAGTCTTGGTGGCTCGTCTGGAAGATGGGGAATTCTTCTGGCGGGAAGACCAAAAACTGGCTATTGCTGACTTGGTTGAAAAGCTGAGCAATGTGACCTTCCACGAAAAGATTGGCTCTCTGGCAGAGCACATGGAGCGGACTGGCAAGATTGCTGCTCTCTTGGCGCAAGAAGCAGGATTGGATGCGGATGAGACAGCTGACTTGGCTCGTGCAGCAGCAATTTATAAGTTTGACCTGCTGACTGGCATGGTCGGGGAATTTGATGAGCTGCAAGGTATCATGGGTGAGAAATATGCTCTTCTGGCTGGTGAGAATGCTGCAGTAGCAGCTGCCATTCGGAGCACTATATGCCGACTTCAGCCGATGGCGAATTGCCTGACACCAAGGTCGGTGCAGTATTGGCGCTGGCTGATAAGCTGGACACCATTCTGTCCTTCTTTTCAGTTGGGCTGATTCCAAGCGGATCTAATGACCCGTATGCACTGCGCCGTGCGACTCAAGGTGTTGTGCGTATCTTGGACAAGTTTGGCTGGAACATTGACTTGGCTCAGTTAGTTAGCCGACTTTACGAACTCAAGTTTGATAGCCTAAGTTATGACAATCAAGAGGCCGTGTTAGACTTCTTCCGTGCCCGCGTTGAGAAGATGATGGATCGCAGCATTCCGAAAGACATCGTGACGGCTGTTCTTCAAAGCACTCACTTCGTCGTACGCGATTTGGTAGAAACAGCTGCACTTCTAGCGGAAAAAGCCAAAGAAGACAACTTTAAGTCAGCAGTGGAAAGCCTGTCTCGAGTCTTCAATCTAGCTGAGAAAGCTCAAGGGCAGGCAGCTGTCAATCCAGCTCTCTTTGAAAATCAAGAGGAAAAAGACTTGGCTGCAGCTATTGAAAAAGTCGAGCTGACATCTGACTTAGCTGCTAATCTGGATCAACTCTTTGCCCTCAGTCCAGTTATTGATGCTTTCTTTGACCATACCATGGTTATGGCAGAAGATGAGGCTGTGCGTAACAACCGTCTAGCTCTCCTAGCTTCTTTGACAGACAAGGCCGGCCAGCTGGCGCAATTTAATCAGATTAATACCAAATAAAAGGTAAGAGAGGTAGAATCATGGATCCTAAAAAAATTGAACGCATCAACGAACTGGCTAAAAAGAAAAAAACAGAAGGCCTAACTGCTGAGGAAAAAGTGGAACAAGCCAAGCTTCGTGAAGAGTACATCGAAGGCTACCGTCGTTCTGTTCGCCATCACATTGAAGGCATCAAGATCGTTGACGAGGATGGCAATGATGTGACGCCTGAAAAATTGCGTCAAGTTCAGCGCGAGAAAGGTCTTCATGGCCGCAGTCTGGATGACCCAAATTCATAACAACAAGAAAAAGAGAGAGTGGGACAGAAATCGGTAATTCGTTAGAATTCGATTTCGTCGTCCCACCTCCGCAAAGTTGAGTAGGGCTGTAAAAGCTGATGAAATCAGCGTAGTAGAGCCCACTCAACCACTGCGTCTTGCTCGACAATTCAAAGACAATTGAGGAGTCTGGGACAAAAAGATTTCAATTTTTAAAAATCTTAATTATTAAGGCCTTCAAATCTATAATTAAATGCGAAAAGCGAACAAAGCAGAATTCTGATTACCAGAAAACTAGTTTTGTTCGCTTTTTATATTTGAGGTTGGACTTTTGTCCCAAACTCCTTTTTTGAATTTATAACTTCGCTTGAGGTTAAGAATAATTATGAACTTGGAACTTTATATCGAAGGATACAGCATTTATCAAGGAAAATCAAGAAATAATGCCTAGCAAGCGAGTAAACAAACTTGGTTTTTATCCTTCTATATAGTCTCTTAATGCTTGACCACTTAGGCCGACATTGAGGGCAATCAGTAGCTTGATGCGAGCCTTGGGTGCATTGAGCTCTTTGACAAACATGATTCCAGCTTGGTGCAACTTGACACCGCCGCCGTCATAGGCGTAGACAGGCTCAGCAATGCCGTTGAAGCAGCGAGAAACCAGAGCGATGGGGAGTCCAGCTTCTGCCATCTCTGTTAATTTTTTCGCAGTTTCTTTTGGCAGATTGCCTGCGCCAAAGGCTTCGATGATGAGGCCGTCCAACTTTTGCCAATCCAGCATATCCAGCAGTTTTGTCGTCATGCCAGCATAGGCTGGAATGATGGGCACCAGACCTGAAATGCTAGTCAGATCAAAGCGGACGCGGGGCTCCGCTGTTTTAAAGTAGAGGATTTCCTGCTTCATAACGAGGCCCAGAGGACCGTGTGTCGGAGTTTGAAAGGTGCTGACATTGGTGGTGTGGGTTTTGGTGACATACTTGGCAGCATGGACTTCATCATTCATGACGACGAGGACACCCTTGCCACGAGCTTTCTGGTCACTGGCCACCCGCAAAGCAGTCAGGTAGTTATAAACTCCGTCACTGCCGAGTTCATTTGAACTTCTCATAGCTCCGGTCAAAACGACAGGGATATCAGGCAGTTCCATGGTATCAAGGAAGTAGGCTGTTTCCTCCAGAGTATCGGTTCCGTGGGTAATGACTACTCCATCGTATTGGTCAGCGTCAGCCTTGATCTTTTGGTAGAGTTCCAGCATGTGCTGGGGAGTGATGTGAGGGCTGGGAACGTTGAAGAAATCAACGACCGTTACTTCAATACCATCTAAGGGAACTGCCACATGGTTCATGGGATTGTCTTGGCTGCTATTGACAGCACCGCTTCCGTCAGCCTGCATGGAAATGGTGCCACCAGTATGTAAAACTAAAATCTGCTTATTCATAGATGTGCTTCTCCGTGAATTGTGTTATAATTTATTGTATCATAAAAGGAAAGAATGAGAAAATCAATGGAAATAAAAGCCGTCTTTTTCGATATCGATGGAACCTTGATTAATGACAGTCGAACCGTCTTGAAATCGACAGAGGCCGCCATTAAGAGTTTGCAAGAACAAGGGATTTTGGTCGGTTTAGCGACAGGCCGCGGCCCCTTCTTTGTCAAGCCTTTTATGGATAAGCTGGATTTAGACTTTGCTGTCACCTACAATGGTCAGTATATTTTTTCAAAGGACAGGGTTATTTCTGCCACACCGATTGATAAGCAGAGCCTGCGTGATTTGATTGCCTATGCCAAGGAGCACCGGAAAGAGATTTCCTTGGGGACAGAACAGGCCATGCAAGGTTCAAAAATTATGACCTTTGGTATGAGTTCCTTTTCTCAGTGGGCAACCCAGTTTATCCCTAGGAGCATGACTCGGACGGTGAGCTGTGGTTTTAACAAGATTGTGAGTAAGGCCCTGCCTCAGCATGAAGAAGACCTGTTGAAATTGATTCAAGAGCCTATTTATCAAGTGCTGATTTTGGCGGATCCGGCTGAGAGTGAAAAAATTGAAGCGGATTTTCCCCATTTGAAATTTACTCGTTCGAGCCCCTATGCGGCGGACATTATCAATCAAGGGATGTCCAAGCTGGAGGGGATTCGTCTAGTTGGTCAAGAATACGGCTTTGATATCCATCAGGTCATGGCCTTCGGAGATTCAGACAATGACTTGGAAATGCTGTCGGGAGTTGGCTTGTCTATTGCCATGGGAAATGGGACCAGCTCTGTCAAGGAAGTAGCCAAGCATACGACTAGCAGCAATAGTCAGGATGGGATTCATCGGGCGCTGGAACATTTCGGTATTTTGGCCAGCGAGAAAGTCTTTGTATCCCGCGATCACCACTTCAATAAGGTCAAGACCTTCCATGGTGTCATGGATGAGTCTACGCAGGAAGAACCCATCGCTTGGACACCAGAGGAAGCTCGGCATCGTGCTGACTTCAAGTTGGAAGAGGTAGTTGAATTTCTCAGAGCTGCCAGCTCTTCAGAGGAAGAATTTGATCAGTCGATGGCTAGAATGCACGAGGCTTTAGATAAGGCTGCTGCCAAGGTACGAAGCAAGCGAGAGGCCGAAATTTCCTTGGTTGGGCAAGTCGATGCCCTGATCGACATGCTCTACTTTACATATGGTAGCTTTGTCTTGATGGGAGTCGATCCCGAGCGGATTTTTGATATTGTCCATCAGGCCAATATGGGGAAAATTTTCCCAGATGGAAAAGCGCATTTTGATCCCGTGACTCATAAAATCCTAAAACCAGATGACTGGGAAGAGAAATATGCGCCAGAACCAGCGATCGAACGTGAGTTGGAACGCCAGATTCAGGCCTATCAGCGCAATGTGGAAAAGACGCAAAAAGAAACAAAAGACGAAGAGTAGTGACTCTTCATTAGCTAAATTTTTATTTTACGATACTCAATCGGATTATTTTACGGAGGTTTTCTCATGTTATCAAGAGTTGAAAAATTTGAAGCAGCCTTGGCTCAGACAGAATGCGATGCTGTTCTAGTAACCAATCTGAAGAATATTTACTATCTGACTGGTTTCAGCGGGACAGAGGCGACAGTTTTCATTAGCAAGTCACGACGGATTTTCCTGACGGATTCTCGTTATACCTTGATTGCCAAGGACGTGGTTGAGGGCTTTGATATTGTTGAAACGCGGGATGCGGTTGGTGAAATTGCTAAAATCATTGCGGACGACAAGCTGCAAAAAATCGGTTTTGATGATGAAATTTCCTATGCTTACTTCAAGATGCTGGAAAGTGTGTTTGCTGGTCATGAGCTGGTGCCGATGACAGGTTTTATTGAAAGTTGCGCATGATCAAGGATGAACAAGAAATCGCGACCATTTGCAAGGCCTGCCAGATTTCTGACCAAGCCTTCCTAGACGTGCTGGACTTTATTAAGCCTGGTCAGACGACAGAGCTGGCTATCATGAACTTTTTGGATGCTCGCATGCGCCAGCTAGGTGCTTCAGGTGCCTCCTTTGACTTCATCATCGCTTCGGGCTACCGTTCTGCTATGCCGCACGGTGTGGCTAGTGACAAGGTCATCCAAAATGGTGAAACCTTGACTATGGACTTTGGTTGCTATTATAATCACTATGTCAGCGATATGACACGGACTGTTCATGTGGGGCAGGTGACAGATGAAGAGCGGGAAATTTATGATATTGTCCTGCGCAGCAATCAAGCCTTAATAGAAGCGGCTAAAGCTGGACTCAGCTGTATTGATTTTGACCGGATTCCTCGTCAAATTATCAACGATGCAGGCTACGGACCTTACTTCAGCCACGGGATTGGCCACGGGATTGGTCTGGATATCCATGAGATTCCTTACTTTGGCAAGTCAGAAGAGCCAATCAAGGCTGGCATGGTCTTGACCGATGAGCCGGGCATCTATCTGGATGGCAAATACGGCGTTCGGATCGAAGATGATCTTCTGATTACAGAGACTGGTTGTGAGGTCTTGACCCTCGCTCCAAAAGAATTGATTGTGATTTGAGAATTATCAAGCTTTATGGTAGAATAAAGAGTAAATTATTTATTAAAGAGGTAAAAAACAAATGATTGAAGCAAGCAAGCTGAGAGCTGGAATGACTTTTGAAACTGCAGATGGTAAATTGATCCGCGTGTTGGAAGCAAGCCACCACAAACCAGGTAAGGGAAATACTATCATGCGTATGAAATTGCGTGATGTTCGTACTGGTTCTACATTTGAGACTAGCTACCGTCCAGAAGAAAAATTTGAACAAGCTATCATCGAAACAGTACCAGCACAATACTTGTACCAAATGGATGGTACTGCGTATTTTATGAATACTGAGACTTATGACCAATACGAAATCCCAGTCGTTAATGTAGAGGACGAGTTGAAATTCATCCTTGAAAACTCAGATGTGAAAATCCAATTCTACGGATCAGAGGTGATCGGTGTGACAGTACCTACAACTGTTGAATTGGTGGTAACAGAAACACAACCATCTATCAAAGGTGCTACTGTAACAGGTTCTGGTAAACCAGCAACTCTTGAAACAGGTCTTGTTGTTAACGTACCAGACTTCATCGAAGTTGGGCAAATTGGTCATCAATACAGCAGAAGGAACTTACGTTTCTCGTGCGTAATTTCAATCTTTCATATAGAAAGGAATTCTTATGGCAAACGAACAATTAGGCGAAATCGTTATTGCGCCACGAGTCTTGGAAAAAATTATTGCCATTGCTACGGCTAAGGTAGAGGGCGTTCATTCTTTTGCAAATAAAAGCATGTCCGATAGCCTTTCTATGCGTACGCTTGGACGCGGTGTTGCGCTGCATACGGATGAAAGTGGCGACATATCAGTGGATATCTACCTCTATCTGGAGTACGGTATCAGTGTACCAACAGTTGCAGTTGCGATCCAAAAAGCAGTCAAAAGTGCTGTGAACGATATGGCTGAAGTGGAGCTGTCTGCTGTTAATATCCATGTGGCAGGCATTGTTCCAGAAAAATCACCAAAACCAGATTTGAAAGATCTGTTTGATGAGGATTTCCTCAATGACTGATGTTTTGTTAGAATCTAGAAGAGAGCTACGTCAGCGGGCTTTTCAGGCTTTGATGAGTCTGGAATATGAGGGTGACGCCATTGAGTCTTGCCGCTTTGCTTATACCTATGATAAGGACGAAGAGGAGACAGATGCTGAGGTCAATATCCCAGCCTTTCTACTCAACTTGGTCACAGGGGTGCTCCAGTCCAAGGAAGAATTGGATAAAAAAATTGCCCAGCACTTGAAAGCAGGCTGGACAGTTGAGCGTCTAACTTTGGTGGAAAGAATATCCTGCGATTAGGCATCTTTGAAATAACAGAGTTTGATACTCCGGAGCGAGTAGCGGTCAATGAAGCCATTGAACTTTCCAAGCAATTTTCTGATGAAAAATCAAGTAAGTTTATCAATGGTATTTTAAGCCAATTTATAACAGAAGAAAAAGACTGAGACGACTGCCTCAGCTTTTTTGGTTTTCGATAGTTGCAGTCGCTGACAAATCATAAGAAAGTTTCTGTAGGTCTATGGCTGGACCAGTCTAGCTTGCTATATGTTAACGGCGACCTAGGTCTCGGCTGGTTACTTTTCCTATAGATTCATGGTAACTTAGGCCTCGGTCGTCTACTTTTCCTATAGATTCATAGCAACCTAGACCTCGGCTGGTCAATTTTCCTATAGTTTAATGGCAATGTAGGTCTCGGCTGATCACTTTTCCTATAGATTCATGGCAACTTAGGCCTCGGCTGGTTACTTTTTCTATAGATTCGTGGTAACTTAGATCTAGGTTGGTCACTTTCCCTATAAATTCATGGTATTCTAGATCTCGAACGCTCTTTTCATATCTGTTTATAGGATAAATCGCTTTCGTTTCTTACGATTTTTACTAGGTCTTTTAGAGATGAGGAATGGTCTAGTCAGTCTAAGTAAGAAAAGAAAGAGATAATAGAACATCTCCTAAAGAGCAATTTTTTAGAAGAGAATTTTTGAGGGAGATCTTTGGATTTAATAACTATTTGAATACGGCTATATGGGGAAATTTAAATTGATAGTAAACTTGATAATGTTGAAAAAAAGTTTCTGTCTATTTTTTTGTATAATATTTCTACATAAAAAAACTTTATGGACTAAATAATAATTGATATAATAGGAAAGAGGAGTATCTAATAGATTGTATTGTTAAAAAGCTCTAAGGTACTTGAAAAAAATTCTAAGAAGAGGAAGAGCTTAGAGCAGGTGAATACATGGATTATTTGCAGATTACAAGAGTATAAGTATGACGATTGTTTTGATTTCAGTTATTACTGCATTTCTATATCATAAAAATCGCAGAACATTTTAAGAATAGTTATATTGATTGGATTCTATTTCTATCATTGATTTTATTTCATTTTATATGGGATTACTATTTCTTACCAATTGACATAGTAATAGCCCTCAGTGGGGTACATCTACTATCAAATTTCTTTGAAAAGGTAAGAAGTAAACAATGAAACTGATTTAGAGAGAATCACAATAAAATGAAAGATAAAAAAAGTTGGGTATTTAAAATGAAACATTTTTTTGCAGGTCTTGGTTCAATAAACTTTGCTAGTTATCTAATTGCTATAGGTGTAGGATTGGCACCTCTCTTTCACATTTTTATAATCGGTTCGGAAGTAAGTTTTGGGGAAAAATAGTATTGTCTATAATAGCTATATTTTTCAATCATTGTTTTAACAATTGCTCGAATTTATAGAAGATTTTTTTCTATGTAGATTAGTTCGATTTTCTTTAAAGTTTGGGAAAAATCTTATCTTTCTAAAAAAACGGACAGTGCTATTGAAATGCAGGTGATAGCCTAAGAAAAAGCGGTAGTGATTCTAACACCAAAAAAAGTAATCAGGGATTGAACTACATTAAAAAAACTTTAAAAAGAAAAAGCTTTATGAAAGAAAAAGCTTTTTTTGATGAGTCTAAAGAAATATTTAGCTTCATTATCTTAAACAAGACAGAGAGAGCTGGTGAATTTCGTATAAAAACTAATCTGAAATCATACATAAAGCTTTGGAATAAAAAAATGATCTATGAAAAACCTTTACATTTCGATAGATAATCTGTATAATAAATACAGAAAACGTTTGCATACGTATTTTCTATAGGAAAAAATAAAGGAGTTTTTTTATTTATGAAAAGAAACTATCATCTACAGTCTCGGACCAGTGAAAAGCGTCATTATTTTGGGATTCGTCGCTTAAAAGTCGGAGTAGCATCTGTCGTGATTGCATCCGGCTTCCTCTTTGGAGGTGCTCAGTTAGCCAAAGCGGATGAGACAAAGGCTACGACTAGCCCAGTAACGAAAGCAGTATTAGCTGCTAATTCAGAAGTTTTGCCTAAGCCAGCAGATGAAGCAAAAGCTGAGGAAGTGGATAGTTCAGCGCAAAAAGAAAGCGAACAAAAAGGAGAGATCGAGAAAAGTACTCAGCCTGAAGCAGTAGTAAGTCAAGCTGCCCAACCTACAGAGGTGGTAGACTCTAGTGCGACTCCAGAAGCAGCTGGGAAAGAAGCAAAAGAAACAGCTGCATCTGACGAGAAAGAAAAGCCAGCGTCAACTAATCAGTCGGAGACATTGCCAAAGGATGCTATCGCAGATGGCCATATGCGTTTCCATTTCAAAAATCTACCATCCGAGAATCTGGATAGCTTAGGCTTATGGACTTGGGATGATGTTGAAACGCCTTCTGGTCAAAAGGGAGGTTGGCCGACTGGTGCGACTAGTTTTGCGACAGCTAAAAAAGATGATTACGGCTATTACCTTGATGTCAAGATGGCAGAGAAAAGAAGCAAGGTTAGTCTCTTAATCAACAATACGGCAGGTCAAAACATTACGGGAGACAAGACAGTTGAGCTGCTGAGTCCTCAGATGAATGAAGTTTGGTTTGACAAAGACTACAATCCTCATACCTCTGAGCCCTTGAAAGAAGGAATGCTTCGGATCAATTATTATCGTACAGATGGTCAGTATGATAAGAAATCCCTCTGGCTCTGGGGAGATGTGCAACATCCAGGTCAAAATTGGCCTGATGGCGTGGACTTTGAAAAGACTGGGAAATACGGTCGCTACGTAGATGTTCCTCTGAAAGAGGCTGCAAAGATGGTTGGTTTCCTGCTTTTAGATGAAAGCAAGTCAGGAGATGATGTGAAGATTCAAAAACAGGATTATAATTTCGCAAATTTGGGTAAAACTAGCCAGATTTTCTTGCGTGATGCGGATCCAACGGTTTATACCAACCCTTACTTTGTCAATGATATCCGCATGACAGGAGCCCAGCATGTTAGCCTGACAGAAATTGAGGCGACCTTCTCTACCTTAGAAAACGCTAAAAAAGAAGACATTCTGAAAAACCTAAAAATTACCAACAAAGATGGCGGAGAAGTCGCTGTTAAAGATGTGGTTCTGAATTCAAAGAATAAAAGTGCAAATTGATCGGTGATTTTAACCAAGCTCAGTCACCTTACCTTATCAAATATGGCAATGACCAATTCAAAACCAGCATGAACTGGCAGTTGAAGGACAGTCTTTACAAGTATGATGGTGATTTGGGCGCGCGTGTTTCTCAAGCGGGCAAACAAGTGGATCTGACCTTCTGGTCACCAAGTGCGGACCAAGTCGATTTAGTGGTCTATGACAAAGAAGATCAGAACAAGGTTCTTGGGCGCATAGCTATGCAGAAGGGGGAGTCTGGCACATGGACTAGTAGCTTGACGCCTGAGAGCGGGCTAGGTCTTTCTGACTATCGTGGCTATTTCTATCATTATGAAATTAGCCGTGGCGGCAAAAAAGTTCTTGTGCTGGACCCATATGCCAAGTCTTTAGCAGCTTGGAACAATGAAGATGCGGACAAGGGAGATGCCTACAAGATTGCCAAGGCAGCCTTTGTAGATCCAAGTGAATATGGACCGAAAGACCTGACCTATGCCAATATTCCAAACTTCAAGAAGCGGGAAGATGCCTTGATTTATGAGGCGCACGTTCGTGACTTTACCTCTGATCCAGCTATCTCAAAGGATTTGAAATCTCAATTTGGGACCTTCTCAGCTTTCATTGAGAAATTGGATTATTTGAAAGACTTGGGAGTGACGCATGTTCAGCTCTTGCCAGTTCTGAGCTATTACTTTGTCAATGAGCTAAAAAATGCTGAGCGCATGGACAAGTACGCTTCCAGCAACAGCAACTATAACTGGGGTTATGACCCGCAAAACTACTTCTCGCTGACAGGTATGTACTCCAGCACACCGACAGATCCAGCCAAGCGCATTGAGGAATTTAAAAATCTTGTTAACGAAATTCATAAGCGTGGTATGGGCGTTATCATGGACGTGGTCTATAATCACACAGCCAAGACCTCTATCTTTGAAGATTTGGAGCCCAATTACTACCACTTTATGGATGCGGATGGCACACCGAGAACCAGCTTTGGTGGCGGCCGCTTGGGTACTACCCACTATATGAGCAGACGGGTCTTGGTGGATTCGATCAAGTATTTGACAGAGCAGTACAAGGTAGATGGTTTCCGTTTTGATATGATGGGAGACCACGATGCAGAGTCCATCCAAAAAGCCTTTGAAGAAGCTAAAAAGCTCAATCCAAATCTCATTATGCTGGGTGAGGGGTGGAAGACTTATGCAGGTGATGAAAATAAAGCAGTCCAACCTGCTGACCAAACTTGGATGAAGTCAACAGACACAGTAGCTGTCTTTTCAGATGACATTCGCAATACCTTGAAATCGGGCTATCCAAATGAAGGAACGCCAGCCTTTATCACTGGTGGTAAACGCAATGTAGAAGATGTTTTCAAGAATATCAAGGCGCAGCCAACCAATTTTGAGGCAGATAGCCCAGGGGATGTTATCCAATACATTGCGGCCCATGATAATCTGACCCTCTTTGATATTATTGCCCAGTCGATTAAGAAAGATCCAGCAGTCGCTGCCAATAATCAAGAGATTCATCGCCGCCTGCGTCTGGGAAATCTGATGATGCTGACTTCGCAAGGGACCCCATTCATCCACTCTGGTCAAGAGTACGGTCGGACCAAGCAATTCCGTGATCCTGCCTATAAATATCCTGTCTCTGAAGACAAGGTTCCTAATAAAGCGCATTTGTTGACCAATGAGGACGGCACACCGTTTGAATACCCGTATTTCATTCATGATTCTTATGATTCGAGCGACGCGGTCAATCATTTTGACTGGACCAAGGCGACTGATGCGGAGAAATTCCCAGAAAATGCCAAGAGTCGTGCTTATATGAGGGGCTTGATTAGTCTGCGGAAATCAACGGACGCCTTTACCCGCAGCTCCAAAGCAGAAGTAGATCAAAATGTGACCCTCATCACCCAGCCTGGCAAGGATGGCGTTGAGAAAGAAGACCTTGTCCTTGGCTACCAAGTGGTTGCTTCGAATGGCGATATTTATGCAGTCTTTGTCAATGCGGATAAAAAGGAGCGAAACTTCAACTTTGGTGAAACCTACAAGCATCTAGCAGGTGCAGAGGTTGTGGTTGATGGCAATAGCGCAGGCGTTTCAGCTATTTCAAATCCAGCAGGTGTCACTAGAAGCAGCAATGGCTTGACTCTAGCTCCGCTGACAGCGACAATTTTGCGGATTAAAAAGGCGAGTCCAGCTCAAGAAGAAAAGCCTCAAGATACAAGTAAAGATATCCAGCAAAATCCGTCTCAAGGTAGCGTTAAGGAGCTTCAAAAAGAACAAAGCCCTAGACCTAGCTTGTCGAATAAGCTTGTTCAAGTTCCATCTGCTACTACATCTCCATCGTCAGAGAGTCAAAAACAACTTGCTGCAGAGCCACAGCAGGACAAAGTAAGTCCTACTGAGACTGCTTCGACAGAAAAAGTCTTGCCGAAAACGGGCACAGAAACTTCTCTGCTGGCGATTTTAGGTGGTTCTCTTGCCTTCTTGGCTGGCTTGCTCGCTTTTAGAAAGAAGCAATAAAGTGAGAGTGGGACAGAAATCGGTAATTCGTTAGAATTCGATTTCGTCGTCCCACCTCCGCACAGTTGAGTAGGGCTGTAAAAGCTGATGAAATCAGCGTAGTAGAGCCCACTCAACCACTGCGTCTTGCTCGACAATCCAAAGACAATTGAGAGGCTAGGACTTTTGTCTCAAACTCAGCCGTTGTAGAAATCCATATTTTTCAGCCGTGATAGATAAAAATACGACTTCCATTTTGGAAGTCGTGTTTTCTATTTACTAGGGATTGAATAAAAATTACACACTCTTGCCCGGCAAGAGGTTCACTGGCAGGAAGTAGCCAGTCGTTGTGACCTCTTGCTTGTCAATTTTTTGTAGCAATAAATCCACCAGAAGTTTGGCAATATCCTTCAGCGGCTGTTTAATAGTCGCTAATTGAGGATAATAGTTCTCCACAAAGTAGGTTCCGTCGTAGCCGATGATTTTTAAATCTTTTGGAATCTGGATGTTCAGCTCCTGAGCGACTTTCATCACTAAAATGGCTGTTAAATCATCTGAAGCAAAGATAGCATCTGGCTTCTCATGGGTTAAAATATGCTTGATTTCCATTTCCTTGCGGACGGGAGAATAATCGCTAGAGACATTGATGATTGGAGCGTCTGGTAGAACAGAGGCGAAGCCAGCATGGCGCAGCCCAGTTGGGGAATTGGAGTTGTCATTACCAGTAATCATGATGATATTTTGAGCGCCAGCCTTGACCAAGGTCTGAGCAGCCAGCACTCCACCGCCATAGTTGTCTGAGGAGACAACTGGAATATCTGGTGAAAGGTTACGGTCAAAGGAAATGATGGGAGCAGTCACGCGATTGTAGTCTTCGATGCCTAGATTGTGACTGCCGGAGATGATACCATCCACCTGATTAGCCTCCAGCATCTCAAGGTATTCACGCTCCTTATCTGAGTCGTGCTCGCTATTGCAAATGATGGTTTTATAGCCTTGTTTAAAGAGCTCATGCTCCAATTTACCAATTAATTCTGCGTAAAAAACATTGCTGATATTAGGGAAAATGAGTCCGATTAGCTTGGCTGATTTTCCTTGTAGGCTGCGCGCCAGATTGTTAGGCTTGTAAGCCAATTCTCGCATGGCTGCTTCAACCTTGGAAATCGTTTTGTCGGATAAGTAGCCTTTCCTGTTGATGACGCGGGAAACAGTTGTGGGGCTGACTCCTGCTAGTTTTGCTACATCAGTTAGCTTTGCGACCATAATCTAATTCATAGTAAGTACCGGTTGGATTGCCCTTGGTAATAGCAATGCCTGTCTGGTCTTCTCTCGGGAAGACACGGCCGGAAAATACTTTCTCTCCTTTATTGATGAAAATTTCGAAAATTGATTTATCGATGAAGATAGTAGCGTTCGTTGCTTCCTTGCCAATATCACAGCTTCGGCTGGTTCCAAAGTCCAGAGCAAATGGCTCGCCCGCTTGACTGCGGTCAACTGTCACTTGTCCTTCCTTGAGGTCGAAGTTGATGCGTAGGCCCTTGCCATCCTTGTCTGCAAAGAGGACGATTTCGTGTTCGGTGTCCGCAGCGAGATTTAGCTCTAGTTCGTAGCTGTTCTTGCTTTCTGTCAAAGGAGCGAAAGGCTGAGCCTCTGCTCGTAAGTCCTTGATTGCTGGGACTGGGTATTGGTAGAGCTTGCCGTCTTTCAGGGTTAATTCCTTGACGAGGGAGAAGACCCCTTGATGGTCGAAGCGGTCAGATGGGTATTCCACATCAGGCAAGCCTAGCCAGCTGACAGCCAGTGCACGACCGTCAGGTGCGTTGAAAGCTTGGGTGGCATAGCAGTCGAAGCCATAATCCAGATTTTGGATAGGACTAGGATCAATTATAGCAGCTTGATTTATGTCAAACGATTGACCTATTTTATACATATTTGGATAAATGCTGTCATAATCCAGTACGTTCTTAGACAAACCTTGAGGGCAGTAGAGCAGGATTGGCTGGTCATTGATAAAGACTAGGTTTGGACACTCCATCATATAGGCTGTCTTGTCATTGGCGAAGTCTAAATCGCCGACTACTTCCCAGTTGGTATAGTCGTTATTAACAGCCTTGTACAGCTTGACATAGCCTTGTTTGTCTAGATTTTGCCCACCGACAATGGCATAGAATTGCCCTTTGTAATTGAAAATCTGTGGATCGCGGAAGTGGTCGGTCGCTTCAGCAGGCTGCTCAATCAAAACCTTGTCGATTTTTTCGAGCTTGCCTGATTTGTCTAACAAGGCACCGATTTGATAGGGATGACGCACCCAATTTTCATCACGAACATTGCCGGTGTAGAAGAGAAAGAGCTTGTCGTCAAACTGCATGGCAGAGCCTGAGTAGGCACCGTGGCTGTCCAGAGCAGTATCTGGCAGCACTCGAAGGCCAGTTTCAGTGAAGTGAACTAGGTCATTACTTTCTAATTGAACCCAGCATTTGAGACCATGTGCTGCCCCAAAAGGAAAGTTTTGGTAGAAAACCACCCACTTGCCATCAAAATAAGAGAAACCATTGGGGTCATTGAGCAGACCTGTTTGAGGCTCTACATGGTAATTAGCCCGCCAAGGAGATTTAGCGATGTTTTCTTTGATCTGCTGTAGCTCTTCCTGAGTCCAGTCTTCATAACGTTTGTAGCGTTTTTCAGTCGTCCAAGCCAATCTTTTGTCCTCCGAATCATATTATTTCTTATTACTATAGTAAACGTTTTCTGCTGAAAAATCAACATTTAACAGTAAAAAAATATTTTTTCTGCAAAACGCTTGACATATCTCTGAATCATGGTAAAATAATATTCGTAAAGGCGATAAAATCGCTTTCAAAAAGTTTTACAATATTTTATAAGGAGATTTTTGCAAATGAACAATACTGAAATTGCAAAAAAGGTCATCGAAGCCTTGGGTGGACGTGAGAACGTTAACAGTGTAGCCCACTGTGCGACTCGTCTGCGCGTTATGGTTAAAGATGAAGGAAAGATCGACAAAGATACTGTCGAGAATCTAGAAAAAGTTCAGGGTGCTTTCTTTAACTCAGGTCAATACCAAATCATCTTTGGTACAGGTACGGTTAACAAGATTTATGACGAAGTTGTAGCACTTGGCTTGCCAACTTCATCAAAAGATGACATGAAAGCTGAAGCTGCTAAGCAAGGGAATTGGTTCCAACGTGCCATCCGTACATTCGGTGATGTCTTTGTGCCAATTCTCCCAGCTATTGTTGCGACAGGTCTTTTTATGGGAGTTCGTGGAGCAATTGCTCAGGATCAAGTTTTATCTTTATTTGGTACCACAGCGGATGCTTTCAAATCGACTGACTTCTATACTTATACAGTAGTATTAACTGATACAGCCTTCGCTTTCTTCCCAGCTTTGATTTGCTGGTCAGCTTTTAGAGTCTTTGGCGGGAACCCAATCATTGGTTTGGTTCTTGGTCTAATGATGGTTAACTCAGCACTTCCAAATGCTTGGGATGTAGCTGGTCAGGCTACTAAATTTGCTGTTGATCCTTCTAAGGATATTTTAGACAAAATTGCTAATATGGATGTTCTAGGAAGTCTAAAATTTGCTAGCGAAGTTACAGCAACAAAAGCTCATCCAATTTACTTCTTTGGTTTTATTCCGGTGGTTGGCTACCAAAACTCTGTGCTTCCTGCCTTCTTTGTAGGTTTGTTTGGTGCGAAATTTGAAAAATGGCTACACAAGAAATTCCAGATGTCTTGGACCTTCTTCTTGTTCCATTCCTTACTTTCCTTGTAATGTCTATTTTGGGACTCTTTGTGATTGGTCCGGTCTTCCACATTGTTGAGTCATATGTTTTGAATGGTACAGAGTTCCTTCTTAGCCTTCCGTTTGGTCTTGCTGGTTTGATTATCGGTGCAGTTCACCAACTGATTGTCGTAACTGGTGTTCATCACATCTTTAACTTACTGGAATCTCAGTTGGTATCTCAAACTGGGAAAGATCCATTTAATGCGATTATCACTGCTGCTATGACCGCTCAGGCTGGTGCGACTTTGGCTGTAGCTGTGAAGACAAAATCTAAAAAACTCAAGGCTCTTGCATTCCCAGCAGCACTTTCTGCAGGATTAGGTATTACTGAGCCAGCTATTTTCGGTGTTAACTTGCGCTTCGTTAAACCGTTTGTCATTGGACTGGGTGCTGGTGCTGTTGGTGGTTGGTTAGCTTCTATTATGGGGCTTGCAGGTACAAGTTTCGGTATCACAATTATTCCAGGTACACTCCTTTACCTGAATGGTCAATTGTTGCAATATATCTTTATGGTTGTTCTGACAACTGGTTTGAGTTTTGTTCTGACTTATATGTTCGGATACAAAGACGAAGAAACTGCTGAAGAAAGCTGAAACTGAAAAACTTGTCGAAGAAGAAACAACTGGTAATGTTCCAGCGGCTCTCCAAGATGAAACAATCATTTCTCCAATCGTTGGTAGTGCAGTAGCTTTGAGCGATGTAAATGATCCTGTTTTCTCAAGCGGAGCAATGGGTCAAGGGATTGCGATCAAACCAACTGAAGGTGTCGTTTACGCCCCAGCTGATGCAGAAGTGACAATTGCTTTTGCGACAGGCCATGCCTATGGTTTGAAGACAGCTAATGGTGCTGAAATCCTGATCCACGTTGGTATTGACACAGTGTCTATGAATGGCGAAGGATTTGATCAAAAAGTTTCTCAAGGTTCTAAAGTCAAAGCTGGCGATATTATTGGAACTTTTGATTCAGCTAAAATCGCAGCAGCTGGTCTGGATGACACGACTATGGTTATCGTGACTAACACAGCTGACTACGCATCTGTGACTCCAGTAGCAGAAGGAACTGTTGCTAAAGGCGATGCGATTATTGAAGTGAAGGCTTAATCTTAGCTATAGAAAGTCAACAAAGGAAAGAGGCTGGGACAAAAGTCCTAGCCTCTCAATTGTTTTTGGATTGTTGAGCAAGACGCAGTGGTTGAGTGGGCTCTATTACGCTGATTTCATCAGCTTTTACAGCCCTACTCAACTGTGCGGAGGTGGGACGACGAAATCGAATTCTAACGAATGACCGATTTCTGTCCCACTCTCTTTTTACTTGAGTGCTAAGATTTACAGAGGAAAATCTAAAATATAGAGCCATTTCCAATATGGAAATATGCTATAATGGAGTATAAAGAATACAAGAGGTGTTTGAAATGACAAAATTGTACGGAAGTTTAGAAGCCGGTGGAACGAAGTTTATCTGTGCTGTGGGCGATGAAGATTTTAATGTTGTAGAAAAAATACAGTTTCCTACGACCACGCCGATTGAGACGTTAGATAAAACGATTGAATTTTTCTCTCTTTTTGACAATTTAGCAGGTCTGGCAGTCGGTTCTTTTGGTCCAATTGATATTGACCCTAATTCAAAAACATATGGCTACATTACGACAACTCCAAAACCACATTGGGCTAATGTGGATATCGTGGGAGCGCTTCGTCGCGCTTTGAATGTGCCAATCTACTTACGACAGATGTCAACAGCTCTGCCTATGGTGAAGTTGTAGCCCGTAACAATGCCGGTGGTCGCGTTGAAAATCTGGTTTATTATACGATTGGAACAGGGATTGGTGCTGGTGCTATCCAACGTGGTGAATTTGTTGGGGGTACAGGCCATCCAGAGATGGGACACTACTATGTAGCTCAGCACCCGATGGATGTGGAAAAAGGCTTTAACGGCGTCTGTCCTTTCCACAAGGGCTGTTTGGAAGGCTTAGCAGCTGGTCCTAGCTTAGAAGCGCGGACGGGTGTGCGTGGTGAAAATATCGAGCTCAATAACTCTGTCTGGGATATTCAGGCTTACTATATTGCGCAGGCAGCTATTCAAGCAACGGTGACGTTCCGTCCGGATGTCATTGTCTTTGGTGGTGGTGTGATGGCGCAGCAGCACATGCTAGACCGTGTCCGTGAGAAATTCACTGTCCTGCTCAATGGTTACCTGCCAGTGCCAGATGTGCGTGATTACATTGTTACACCGGCTGTAGCAGGAAATGGCTCAGCTACACTAGGAAATTTTGTTCTCGCAAAAGATATTAGCGAACGCTATGCAAAATAAGTAAACAAGGCGTTGAGAGTGTTCAAATAAACTAAGGAGGCTGAGATAGGGAATCCAGCCTCTTCCATTTGAGGTGAAATATGCAAAAAGCAATTGTGAAAGATCCTTTCTTTTTACAGCAAAAATCAGTCCCTGCCACGAAAGCTGATTTATTCTTGGCTCAGGATTTGCTGGATACCTTGTTGGCTCATAGAGAGTCTTGTGTTGGCCTTGCTGCCAATATGATTGGCTTCCAAAAGCGGGTGATTATTTTTATGTATGGTATGTTGCCCATGGTCATGTTTAATCCAGTTCTCATTCAGAAATCAGGAGCTTATGAAACGGAAGAAGGCTGTCTGTCTTTGACAGGCAGTCGGTCAACCATTCGTTACCAGAAAATCACTGTCGAATATCTGGACCAGAATTGGCTGAAGAAGACCATCGCTTTAGAGGATTTCCCAGCGCAAATCTGCCAGCATGAATTGGATCATTTGGAAGGAATTCTCATATAGGAAATATATCTGGAAAGGATAGGAATAGAATGAAAGTATATCAGCGCGATGGAGCAAAATTTTATGCCATAGGCTTTCTCTTACTCTTTGCTATTTTTTTATCATGGCTTTTGTATCTATGGATAAGGCCTCCCTTGAGTCAACAAGTCAAAATAGTAGCAATCAACTGGTTCATAGGACTTCTATCAGCAAAGAAGACCAAAGAAGCAGGCAGACTACTGAAGAAAGTAACAATATGCTCAATCCAGTCTATTGGGGAATGGGCATAACCGCTATTTTTATGTTTGTTCTATGCTATGTTTCAAATCATAAACCACCGATTTTAGAGATGGATGAGATGGGAATAAGGCTGAAAGGCTTATCTGCTAAAAGAGAGAAGTACTTCTTGTGGCAGGAGATTGAGCAAATTGAATACGACATATCTCGACCTAGGCTGACATCTTCCGAACCGACCAGTCGAATTTTATATTTCTATCCTAAAAATCAAGAGGAGAGTGCGGTCTCTTTAAACTTGGCAGATGTGAAAAATACTAGCTTCAATGAACTTCATCAAGAAATTTCCGTTTTTGCTCCGCATATCAAGTGGCTTTCCATAGAAATATTATTATGGAGTAGAGATTTGATCTGCTTGGTCATTCTAGCGATTGCAAAGTTGCATTTATATATAGATAAATGCAACCGCTATTTACCAGTTTAGCCAAGTATGATAAAATAGAAAAGTCACAGTATTAAGAAATTAAGGAGACAATGATGAAAAAAGTATTTAAATACACAGCCTTGCTTGTGGCAAGTGTGAGCTTAACAGCCTGTGCCTTGCTTCCAAGTCCAAATAAAAAACATTCTGGTAAGCCAAGCCAGGAAACGACTGTCAAAAAATCAGCCAGCAATGGGCAGGTTGATATCCAGATTAAGGATGGTCAGTTTATTATGCCAAGCAACGGATCAGCTGATGCCAAATACTTGGCCTTGTCTTTGGAAATTAAAAATAAAACAAATGATAAGATTATGATTTCCTCCTCAGACATTGGTTTTTATGATTCAGAGGGAGAAAAGATCCAGCCAGTCGGAGTCTATGACGACAAAGAAAACTTTAAAACACTGAGCTATGAAGACTTAGCGGAAGGAAAGACTCTTTCTGGTAATCTGGTCTTTAAGGTTGAAGATGGCAAGAAATATGAACTTCACTATGAGAAGAAATCCTATGGCTCCGATGAAAAAGCAGAACCCATCAAACTAAAAGTTGATCCTGCGAAATATCCGAATCACGTTGACGAATCAAAGAAATTAGCTTCTGATTACCTCAATGCTGTTTTCTTGGGAGGAGAAGCCAAGACAAAATCCTCCAAAGACAAAGGCGATTTGGTTTTAGGCGTCGATTTGGAGCAAGATAAAAAAGATTATAGAGCAGCCTTTGCAGCAGATTTTACACGTAAATTGCATGATTATCCATTTAGTGATGATGAAATCAATGCTTTCATTGATGCCTATGTGAAAAGTAATGCCAAACGCTCAGAAATTGATTACACAGTAGCGCAGTACATGCCAAATTCAATCGTTATCAAGATCAAACCGAGAACGGTCAGTCTAAATAAAACCATGTATACCTACCGTCAAGATTTTTATGACAAACATCGTTCTGAATATGGAAGCCTGAGTGACCTCTATAAAGCTACCGATAAGAGCTATGCTAATGACATGATGGCTGGAATGGATTCGCGTCCTCTCCTTACACCAGAACGAGATTATCAGTTGAAATTTGTCAAAACAGATGGCAAGTGGGTCCTAGAGCGTGATTATTCTTATGAATCTATCGTCAGAGCTTTTGAGGGCGATATATCCTAATAGCCAAAATAGAGGGCAGATGCTTCATTCTGCTCTCTATTTTATTTTGTTTCCTAGCTTAGCTTTGTGCTATACTGGAGGGTAGATATGTAGAGTAAAGGAGTCTACCATGAAAAATTCTATGATAAATTAGTAAAAACGCGTCATCATCTCCATCAGCATCCAGAGTTGTCTAGCCAAGAGTATAAAACGACGGCCTTTCTAAAGCGTTATTTGCAAGACTTGGGGATAAAAATCTTGGACTCCGGCTTAGAGACAGGCTTGATTGCCGAAATCGGTCAAGGAAAGCCAGTGATTGCCTTGAGGGCAGATATTGATGCCCTGCCCATTTTAGAGAAGACAGGTCTGCCTTACGCTAGCCAAAATCCTGGTGTCATGCATGCCTGCGGTCATGATTTTCATCAGACTAGTCTTTTAGGGGCAGCGGAGTTGCTCAAGGCTATGGAAGAAGATTTACAGGGGACTATTCGCCTGATTTTTCAGCCAGCCGAGGAAACGTCTCAGGGAGCCAGTCAAGTTCTGGCTACGGGTTTGCTGGATGATGTGGCTGCGATTATCGGTTTTCACAATATGCCCCAGTTAAAAGCTGGGCAAATAGCCTTGAAGGCGGGAGCTATGATGGCAGGTGTGGAAAAGTTTAAGGTGACTGTTGAGGGAGTCAGCAGCCATGCGGCTCGGCCGGACCTGGGAGTGGATACGGTGCTGACCCTGACCAGCATGATTCAAAATCTTCAAGCTCTGGTTTCTCGGACTGTTTCGCCCTTTGAGCCAGTTGTTTTGTCTGTGACCCACATTGAGGCTGGGGCGACTTGGAATGTTCTGCCGCAAAATGGCTTTTTTGAAGGCACGATTCGTTGTTTTAACCCTGATTTGCAAAAACGTTTGAAGGCGGATTTTATCCGTATTGTGGAGCATACGGCGGAGAATTTCGGTGCTCAGGTCACTATCGTCTGGGATCAGACTCCGCCAGTGACCTATAATGATCCAGAATTGGCCGAGCTTATTTTTAAAAATTCTCAAAATATCGGGGAGCTACTGCCTGCCCAGCCATCCTCAGCTGGCGAAGACTTTGCTTTTTACCAAGAAAAAATTCCTGGTGTCTTTGCCTTTATCGGCTCAAATGGTGCAGCAGATGCGCCTGATTTGCACCATGATAGCATGACAATTGACGATGCAGTCTTTCAGGTCTCTGTGCCTTACTATGTCGAAAACGCCCTCTTTCTCCTCAAGCACTATAAGAAATAACTATAGTCTTTCATAGAAAAATAAGAACTAGGCAAGCTCTTCTTCTTTTGTTATCATAGAAAAACAAGATTTCGATATTTTTCAAATAATTTGAATGATCGAATCAGTGATAAAGAAAATCTATCACCTTGATAAAAAATATATAATGGTCAGGATTTTCGACTTTTGGTATGATAGAAACATGCTCTTTAGGAGGAGATAGAGATATGGATATTAAAAAAATATTGAAATATACTGCCACTGCGGTGGTAGGAAGTCTTGCAGTTGGGCTGCTTGTAGCCTGCTCATCTTCTGCAAGTAAAGATAGTGCTACAAAGAAAAAGACGATTGAAGTCGGAACGGTTGGAACAACCAAGCCTTTCTCTTATGAGGATAAGGACGGAAAACTAACTGGTTACGAAATTGAAGTGCTTCGTGAAATCTTTAAAGGCTCAGATAAGTATGAAGTCAACTTCAACAAAACTAAATGGGCTTCTGTTTTCTCTGGCTTAGACAGTGACCGCTACCAAATCGGTGCCAATAACATCAGTTATTCAGAAGACCGTGCTGGTAAATACCTCTATACCAACCCTTACGCTAAAAACCCAACCGTCTTGGTGGTTCGTAAAGGAGTAAATATCAAGTCGCTGGACGATATCGGAGGCAAGTCTACTGAAGTTGTTCAAGGTACTTCAACAGCTAAGCAGTTGGAAAAGTACAATGAAGAGCACAGTTCAAACCCAACAACCATCAACTACACAGATGGTACAATCCAACAATTCTTGGCTAATTTGAATGATGGCCGCTCAGACTACAAGATCTTTGAGCGTATCACGGTAGATACCATTATCAAAGACCAAGGTTTAGATAATGTCGAAGTGATTGAACTTCCAAGTGACCAACAACCGTATGTCTATCCAATCCTTGCTTCAGGACAAGAAGAGCTTCAAACCTTCATGAACAAGCGGATCAAGGAACTCTACGAGGATGGCACACTTGAAAAATTATCAAAAGAATTCTTTGGCGGCACTTACTTGCCAGATGCCAAGGATATCAAGTAAGTTCTGATTTTCCTTGCCCTAAGCAATCGGAAATAACTTACAACCCTTTCACTAGAAAAAATATATTTTATAAGGAGATTATCTCATGAAATTGAAAAAATGGTTTAGTGCAACAGCACTCTTAGCTGTAGCAGCATTTGGTTTGGCAGCTTGCTCGTCTTCAACATCTAAAGACGCTAAGTCAGCAGACAGTGCAACAGTGACTGTAAAAGTTGGTGTGATGAGCCTCAGCGATACAGAAGAAGCGCGTTGGAACAAGGTTCAGGAAATTCTTGACAAGGAAAAAGCAGGTGTTAAATTGGACTTTACCCAATTTACAGACTATTCTCAACCTAACCAAGCAGTTCGCGATGGTGATGTAGACATCAATGCCTTCCAACACTATTACTATCTGAAAAACTGGAATAAAGAAAATAATGCTGATTTGGTTTCTGTAGCAGATACGTATATCGCACCAATCCGCCTTTACTCTGGTACTAAAGATGGAAAAAACAAATATACTGATGTGAAAGATATTCCAGAAAACGGAAGCATTGCCGTACCAAACGATGCAACAAACGAAAGTCGTGCTTTGAACCTTCTTCAAGCAGCTGGATTGATTAAGTTAGACGTGGATTCAACTAAACTTGCGACTGTTGCTAATATCAAAGAAAACAAGAAAAACTTGAAAATTTCTGAATTGGATGCTTCTCAAACAGCAGCTTCTCTTACTTCTGTAGATGCAGCAGTTGTCAACAATACCTTCGTTCGTGAAGCTGGTATTGACTACAAGAGTGCTCTTTACAAAGAAAAGACAGATGAAAATTCTAAACTTTGGTACAACTTGATTGCTGCTAAGAAAGATTGGGAAAAATCTGACAAGGCCGATGCCATCAAGAAAATCATCAAGGCTTACCATACTGACGAAGTTAAAAAAGTCATCGAAGAGTCTTCAGATGGTATGGATCAACCAGTTTGGTAAGATTTTATAAAAAATAATTGAAGATAGAAAGGGCGGGGAATGGATTTCTCCAGCCCTTTATCTGCTATTAGTTAGAGTTTTTATCAGCGAAGATAATTTAGCAATATTAAAACGCTGAGTCAAAGACTTACATGACAGCAAGTCTTTGCTCTTTCGTGAATTATAGCAGATAATCTTTAAACAGATGCGATTAGTAGGAGTTACACATGCCTTTCTCAACTGAGAGTGAACAAATTAAAAAGTTTGAAAATGATGAGGTGGCCCAACACTATTTTGAAGTGTTGCGGACTTTGATTTCTAAAAAGTCTATCTTTGCCCAGCAAATTGGGCTCAAGGAGGTAGCTACCTATCTGGGAGAAATTTTCACTGCCGCGGGTGCTAAAGTGATGATTGATGACAGTTACACGGCTCCCTTTGTATTGGCAGAATTTCAGTCGGACAATCCTGAGGCCAAGACTATCATTTTCTATCACCACTATGATACGGTGCCAGCCGATAATGACCAGCCTTGGACCAACGACCCCTTTACTCTGTCGGTCCACTACGGTGTCATGTATGGTCGTGGGGTCGATGATGACAAGGGCCACATTACTGCGCGTTTGACAGCGGTGCGTAAGTATATCCGAGAGAACGGTTCGCTACCAGTTAATATCATCTTCATGATGGAGGGAGCAGAGGAGTCGGCTTCGACAGACTTGGATAAATATCTGGCCAAGCATAAGAAACAATTGCGGGGAGCAGATCTGCTGGTTTGGGAGCAGGGCACGCGTAATAATCTAGGTCAGCTTGAAATTTCTGGTGGAAATAAGGGCATTGTCACCTTTGATATGTCTGTTCGCAGTGCGGAAGTTGATATTCATTCTAGCTATGGCGGTGTCATTAATTCAGCTTCTTGGTACTTGATGGATGCTATCTCTAGCCTGCGTAGTGCTGACGGTCGGATTTTGGTGGAGGGCATCTATGAGCAAGTACAGGAGCCCAATGAGCGAGAGCTGGCTTTGATTGCCCAGTACGCTCTGAAGACACCAGAAGAGTTGAAGGAAATTTACGGCCTCCAGCTTCCAGTCTTGAAAGAGGACAGGCAGGAATTTCTGCGTCGCTTCTATTTTGAGCCGGCCATTAACATTGAAGGCTTCGGTTCGGGCTATCAGGGGCAAGGAGTCAAAACCATCCTCCCAGCATATGCATCTGCCAAGATGGAAGTGCGCTTGGTACCAGGCATAGAGCCTCATGATGTCTTAGACAAGATTCGCAAGCAACTGGACAAAAATGGCTATGATAAGGTAGAATTAACTTATACATTGGGAGAAATGAGCTATCGTAGCGATATGAGTGCTCCTTCTATCCTGAATGTGATTGAACTGGCCAAGGATTTTTATCCAGAAGGCATCTCGGTGCTTCCGACATCGGCAGGAACAGGGCCTATGCATACAGTCTTTGAGGCTTTGGAAGTTCCGATGGCTGCTTTTGGCTTGGGAAATGCCAATAGTCGAGATCATGGTGGCGATGAAAATGTCAAGATTGCCGATTATTATACCCATATTGAATTAATCAAGGAGTTAATCAGAAGTTATGAGCAATGAAATTATCAAATTAGACCGTATTGATGTCACTTTTACACAGAAAAATCGTGTCATCAAGGCGGTTGAAGATGTGACCATTCACATCAATCAGGGAGATATTTACGGTATCGTGGGTTATTCTGGTGCCGGAAAGTCAACTTTGGTGCGGGTCATTAATCTTTTGCAGAAGCCATCTGCTGGTCGCATTACTGTAGATGGAACAGTCCTGTATGACAAGGAAAGCGTCCAATTAAATGCGGCTCAACTGCGGGAAAAGCGCAAGGACATTGGCATGATTTTCCAGCATTTCAATCTGATGGCCCAGATGACGGCTAAGGAAAATGTCGCATTTGCCTTGAAGCACTCTTCCCTGTCTGCTGCTGAAAAAGAGGAGAAGGTTCGCAAACTTTTAGAACTGGTTGGTCTGGAAGATCGAGCGGATAATTATCCGTCTCAGCTTTCTGGCGGTCAGAAGCAGCGTGTGGCGATTGCTAGAGCCTTGGCCAATGACCCAAAGATCTTGATTTCAGATGAAGCGACTTCGGCATTGGATCCTAAAAACAACCAAGCAAATTTTGGCCTTGCTTCAGGATTTGAATCAAAAGTTGGGGCTGACGATTGTACTCATCACGCACGAAATGCAGATTGTCAAAGATATTGCCAATCGTGTGGCTGTTATGCAGAATGGGAAATTGATTGAGGAAGGTTCGGTCTTGGATATCTTTACCAATCCACAGAACGAATTGACCCAAGACTTTATCACAACGGCAACAGGTATCACTGAAGCGATGGTTAAAATCAATCAACAGAAGATTGTGCAAGATCTGCCAGCGGATTCTGTCTTGGCGCATTTGAAATATGCTGGTACAGTGACAGATACAGCTATTATCAACGATATCTACAAGCAGTATCAAGTTTCAGCCAATATTTTACATGCCAACATTGAGATTTTAGACCATGTGCCTGTCGGGGAGATGGTGGTTATTTTATCTGGAAATGCAGAAAATCTTGCGGCAACTCAGAGCAATTTGCAAGCTGCTGGCGTAGAATTAAAGGTGCTTAAGGGAGGAATTTAGATTGGTAGACTTGATTAAAACATTTTTGCCCAATGTCTATAAAATGGGCTGGGCTGGTCAGGCTGGCTGGGGAACAGCGATTTATCTGACCCTTTATATGACAATTATTTCCTTCCTGATCGGTGGGATTCTAGGCTTGATAGCTGGACTTTTCCTTGTATTGACAGCGCCGGGCGGTATTTTAGAAAACAAAACAGCCTTTTTCATCTTGGATAAGGTCACATCCATCTTTCGGGCAATTCCCTTTATCATTCTCCTAGCTTTGATCAATCCTTTCACACGGATGATTGTAGGGACAGGGATTGGTCCAACAGCAGCTTTGGTGCCACTATCTTTGGCAGTCTTTCCTTTCTTTGCTCGTCAGGTGCAGGTGGTTCTATCAGAATTAGACCGTGGTGTGATTGAAGCAGCGCAGGCAGTTGGAGCTAACTCATGGGATATCATCGGTGTTTACTTGCGTGAAGGCTTACCAGACTTGATTCGGGTGACAACAGTGACCCTAATCTCGCTAGTTGGGGAAACAGCCATGGCAGGAGCGATCGGTGCAGGTGGCCTTGGAAACGTAGCAATTGCCTACGGTTATCAACGTTTCAACCAAGACGTGACCATTTTAGCGACTGTTTTGCTCTTGCTTCTTATCTTCTTTATCCAGTTTTTGGGAGATTTCCTAACTAGAAAGATCAGTCATCGCTAGACGAGAGTGGGACAGAAATCGGTAATTCGTTAGAATTCGATTTCGTCGTCCCACCTCCGTATAGTTGAGTAGGGCTGTAAAAGCTGATGAAATCAGCGTAATAGAGCCCACTCAACCACTGCATCTTGCTCGACAATCCAAAGACAATTGAGAGGCTAGGACTTTTGTCCCAGCCTCTTTGTCAGCTATTATCCTTTGAAAAGTCTGAAAATTTAATTTACATTCTATTTTCATAATGCTATAATAAATAAAGCTAAGTATAGAAAAATAGCATAATAAATTGCTTCTTGGTAGTACTAGATTTTACCGGTGGCGAGGGAAGCAAGCATATCCAGGATGCTAGATCTGCAAATCTGGCTAAAATTTCATTTTGCAGGAAGGATGGCAAGGCATGAAATGCACATTTTCACTTATCAAGGATATAGCTATCAATAGTTTTATGAAGTTATAGCTTCACAATTAGAAAGGATTCGATAATGACTTCGTTAACACCGAAAGAGTTGAAATGGACGGGAGTCTTTGCTCTGCTCTACTTTCTCTGTGTCGGACTAGGAGTACTAGTAGGGCACTTTTTTGACAATGCTGGCAATATGCTCTATGCTCCAGGCTTTGCTGCAGTTTTTGGCGGAAGCGTTTATATGTTGCTGCAAAGCAAGATTAAAAAATTTGGAGCGATTAGCTTACTGGGCGTGGTGATGGGAGGCTTCTTTCTCCTGTCTGGTCATTTTATGATTGCTGGTCTGCCAGGCTTGGTGTTCGGTCTTTTAGCTGACACGATTGCGGGCTTGGGCAAATATGAAAACAAATTCTGGAATCTGCTTTCCTTTGTTTGTTTCTCTTTTGTCAATTCGGGGCCTATTATCCTCATGTGGCTAGCGCGTCAAGCTTATATTGATAGCTTGGTAGCGCGTGGTAAGACAGCAGAATACATCAATCGGATTTTGCTGCCGTTGGATTTTCCGACCATCGCTAGTTTTATCGTGATGGTAATGGCAGGTGCTTTAATCGGTGGCCTGCTGGGTCAATATCTGGTAAAAAAGCGCAGTGCAAAAGCTGCCTCTCAGTCATAAAAAGTCAAGCCAGACGAAAGGTGGGACTTTCCTATCTTAGCCTACTCAAGGAATTGTTCTGACATAAGCTCAATCCAGAAAAAATCACTAGCTTGTATGCTATATCTTTGAGAAATAGACGGTTATAAAAAAATTTTATGCCTCCAGCTCTAGCGAAAAGAGCCTAATTTTGGTAAGATTAGAGGACTTGGAGAATATCAGGCTCAGGGCCTGGGAGGAATAAGATGAACAACATATTAGTGCTGCAGTCGGACTTCGGTCTGGTAGATGGAGCGGTGTCGGCTATGATTGGAGTGGCTTTGGAGGAATCACCAACGCTGAAAATCCATCATTTGACCCATGATATCACCCCTTACAATATTTTTGAGGGTAGTTATCGTCTCTTTCAAACGGTAGATTATTGGCCAGAGGGAACAACTTTTGTTTCAGTCGTGGATCCGGGAGTGGGTTCCAAGCGGAAAAGCGTGGTTGCTAAGACCAGTAAAAATCAATATATCGTGACACCTGATAATGGTACTCTGTCCTTTATCAAAAAGCATGTCGGTATTGTAGCTATTCGTGAGATTTCAGAAGTGGAAATCGCCGCAAGAATACCGAGCATTCTTATACCTTTCATGGGCGAGATGTCTATGCCTACACAGGTGCCAAGCTGGCTAGCGGCCATATCAGTTTTGAGGAAGTTGGCCCAGAGTTGAGTGTCGAAGAAATTGTCGAAATCCCTGTTGTCGAAACAAGGCTAGCGGATAATTTGGTCAGTGGAGCTATTGACATTTTGGATGTTCGCTTTGGCTCGCTTTGGACTTCGATTACGCGCGAGGAGTTCTGCACCTTAGAGCCAAGCTTTGGCGACCGTTTCGAAGTCACTATTTACAACAATGATATGCTGGTTTATCAAAACCAAGTGACCTATGGTAAGTCCTTTGCGGATGTTCGCATCGGTCAGCCGATTTTGTACATCAATTCCCTCTATCGGGTGGGCTTGGCTATCAACCAAGGTTCCTTTGCCAAGGCCTACAATGTCGGTGTCGGTGCTCAATGGCATATTGAGATTAAACGTATAGAAAATTAAAGGAGAACATTATGAAAAAGAAATTGTTAGATACAAAGTTTACTATTAAAGAAGTTGTTGCAACAGGGATTGGAGCTGCACTTTTTGTAGTTATCGGAATGATTAGCATTCCAACACCTGTCCCAAATACCAGTATTCAGCTGCAATATGCGGTTCAGGCTCTCTTCAGTGTTGTTTTTGGCCCCTTTGTTGGCTTCCTGATGGGCTTGATTGGCCACGTTATCAAAGACGCTATGGCTGGCTACGGTCTCTGGTGGTCATGGATTATCGCTAGTGCCTTCTTTGGTTTCATTCTTGGTTTGTTTAAAAATCGCATTCGTGCAGCAGAAGGTGTCTTTGAAGTGAAAGACATCGTCAACTTTAATATCTTCCAGCTTTTGGCTAATGCTTTTGTCTGGCTCTTGGTCGCTCCGATTGGCGATATCTTGATTTATAGCGAGCCGGTCAATAAGGTCTTTGTGCAAGGCTTTGTGGCAACTCTGTCCAATGGAGTGACAGTTGCTGTAGCAGGAACCTTGCTCTTACTAGCCTACGCCCGTACTCAGACTCGCTCAGGCAGCCTTAAGAAAGATTAATCAAATTAGATAATTAAAGATTGGGAAAGTCCCAATCTTTTTTTGTACAAAATAAAAAACAAAATGTAATTTATATATTGCATTATTTAAAATATATTGTATAATGGACTTATGAAGACGAAAGGAGCGCAAATATGAATAAGAAAGTGAATGCTCAGTTTATTTGTCTTGTATCGGCGATAATTCTACTAGTTGTTGGCATGATTCAGAAAAATCAAACCTTTATCATACTCGCTTGTGCTAATGTCGCCCTTGGCTCTACTTTCTACGCCATAAGCGGGCAAAAGAAATACGAAAAGGATGGTGGCCATGGCAAAAAATCTTAGGTTAAAAATGGCAAGAGCTGAGCATGACATGACTCAAGGCGACTTGGCTGATGCTATCGGCGTGACTCGTCAGACCATTGGCCTGATTGAGGCAGGCAAGTACAATCCCAGTCTTAGTCTATGCTTGGCCATTTGCAAATGCCTCAATAAAACGCTGGATCAGTTGTTTTGGGAAGAATAGGAAGAAAGTGAGAAAGAAAATGAAGGACAAACCACAAAAAGTCTATACAGACGAGCGGACTCTACAACTTGAGCGAAAATTAGGCAATGAAGTTGCATTTTTTGCGATCATCTTGCTCCTTATTTCTATCTTTATCAAAATTATGATTTGGCATGTGCCAGTCGAAGGCTACTTACCAGAAATTCTGATTATTTTGGCTATGGAAATCTATGCTGGAATTCGTAGCTGGCAGTTGGGCCTTGACATCAGACGCGACAAGCCATCTATTGGGCATAGGAGTTTCAGAAGTCGTTTGGCTAACGGATCTATCTTAGCGATTGTAATCGTGGCTGTTCAGATGTGGAGTGGAAATTCAGCTCTTCGACCATTCTTTCGCCATCATCCAATTTTGCAATTTATTTTTATTGTAGCTTTGATAACTACCTTTTCTAGTATATTTGATCAGTTGGTCGATCATTTTTATCAGAAGAGACAGGTTTTATTGGACCAAGAACTAGAAAATGATGAGAATTAGAATCAATGAATCTTTAACTTATAAATAAGAAAGTGAGAAAGAAAATGAAGAAGCAGCCTGTTATAAAAGATGAACGAACAGAAAAATTAGACGGCAAAGTTGCAGGGGAGTTAGTGCTAGGAATGTTCCTCTTCTTGGCTATCTCTGTATTTTTCAAAGCCTATATCCTCCATCTAAGCTTGCTGGCTTATCTGCCAGAGGGTATTCTACTTACCCTAGTAGGTCTATATGCCTTGCTTCGTCGCGTAAGCCTAGGCGTTGATGTTGGTGATATGGTGAGAGAGGAAAAATGGCCAGAGCGATTTGGCGGTGGAGTCGTCTTTGCTCTCATTGTTATAGGCATTGATTTCTTTGGTCAGCGAGAAAGACTGGCCAGCATGTTCAGCATTTTGTATCTTCTCAAGCTGGCTCTTGCAATGCTACTGTTTCTGCTTGGAAGCTTGACCATGGACAAGATCAGTCTTTACCTAAACGACAAACGTCAGGCAAAGCTCGCTCAGGAATTGGAGAATGAAGAATGACTTGGTTGAAACGATTGATCTGGGTTGGCTGTGCTTTCTTAGCCTTGGGCTTGTATATCCTCCCTATGCTGTTTCAGCAGGTAGCAATCATTTATCAATTTCCCAAACAGTGGACCATTGGTCTTGGGCTTTTGCTGATTTTCCTAGTCTGGCTGGTCTTTGTCGTGGCAGCAAAGAAAACTGGAATCTTATCCCAGTCTGGAAAAATCTTTCAAAAAGGAGACGGGAAGCGAATTGCTCTAGGCCTCTTAGGCATGTTGCTCATATCTGTCCTTGGGACAGTATTACTCCGTTTGCTGCATGGAGAAGTGACAACGGCTAATCAGGCCTCTTTGATGGAGGAGTTCCGAAGGGGAAATACAATGTTGTTGGCCATCATGCTTGGTGTTTTAGCGCCTATCGCAGAAGAAATTATTTTCCGTGGCATCATTCCTCTAAAAATTTTTAAAGGCTATGAAAGCTGGGGCTATATCATAGGCGGACTGCTCTTTGCGATTTTTCATGGCCCAACCAATATCATGTCTTTTGTGATTTATGGTGGTGCCTCTGTGATTTTGACCTTGCTGGCTTATCGAACTCGGCGCTTGGAAGTCAGTATTGCAGTTCACATGATAAATAACGGACTTCCTGCCATTCTGATGTTGTTAATCCCTATTTTTGGAGTAGAAGTATAGGAGCTTGAAATGAAAATAAAACTTATTAAACGTCAAATCTTAGACGAACGCGAAGAGCAACTGGTCAACAAGGCTGGTATGGAGAGTTTCAGTCTCATGCTATGTGGCAGTTTAGCATTATATATGGGCTCTGTAGCAATGAATGGGGGAGTCGTTCACTACCAGCCCTTCTTGCTTCTGATTCTCATCAGCAGTTTTTATTTCATGTGTCGCACTCAGTATCTGGGAGCCAATTATTACAATAGTTTCAGTCTGACTATCTGGGGTGTGCTAGCCGCAACAGGCTTTCTGACTCTTTTGATTGCCTGCCAGAATTTCCAGCTCAATCATGCTATTTATCATAATAGTGTTTTTCACCCTATGTTTCTATTTGTTATTTTAATTACTTTTGTCATTCACTTTCCTTTTATGCTGCTGGTCAATATTATTTTGGAGAGTCTCAGCAAGTGGCAGAAAAAGCGCTTTGAAAAGTATTTGGAAGACTTGGAGAACGAGGGCTAACCTGCTTTTCTACGTAGAGATTCCCGCTCTGCTATTTTCCAAACAAATCTTTTGCCCAGTTTTTTCAATCAGGTTATAATAAATAGATGAATTAAAAAAATTCAGAAAAATTTAAAGAGAAATGAGAGTTGAAATCTTATGGCAAAAGATATTCGCGTCCTACTTTACTACAAATATGTTCCAATTGAGAATGCTGAGAAATTTGCAGCTGACCATCTGGCTTTCTGTAAATCCATCGGTCTGAAAGGCCGTATCTTGGTGGCAGATGAGGGAATCAACGGAACGGTTTCTGGTGACTATGAAACCACTCAAAAATACATGGATTATGTGCACAGCCTTCCGGGCATGGAAGACCTTTGGTTCAAGATTGACGAAGAAAATGAGCAAGCCTTCAAGAAAATGTTTGTTCGCTACAAGAAAGAAATCGTCCACTTGGGCTTGGAAGACAATGATTTTGACAACGACATCAACCCATTGGAGACGACGGGAGCCTACTTGTCTCCAAAAGAGTTCAAAGAAGCCCTTCTTGACGAAGATACTGTTGTCCTGGATACTCGTAACGACTATGAGTATGACCTAGGTCACTTCCGCGGTGCCATTCGTCCAGATATCCGCAACTTCCGCGAATTGCCGCAATGGGTCCGTGATAACAAAGAGAAGTTCATGGACAAGCGCGTGGTTGTTTACTGTACCGGTGGTGTTCGCTGTGAGAAATTCTCAGGCTGGATGGTACGTGAAGGCTACAAGGATGTCGGTCAATTGCACGGAGGAATTGCGACTTACGGCAAGGATCCAGAAGTTCAAGGTGAGCTTTGGGACGGCAAGATGTATGTCTTTGATGAGCGTATCTCGGTTGATATCAACCATGTTGATCCAGTTGTGATTGGGAAAGACTGGTTTGACGGTACTCCTTGCGAGCGCTATGTCAACTGTGGCAATCCAGAGTGTAACCGCCGCATCTTGACTTCAGAAGAAAATGAAGACAAGTACCTCCGTGGCTGTTCTCATGAATGCCGCGTTCACCCTCGCAACCGCTATGTGGCTGAAAATGGCCTGAGCCAAGCAGAAGTGATGGAACGTTTGGCTGCGATTGGAGAAAGCTTGGAAACGCTGGTAGCCCAGTAATTTAATCGTGAAGATAAAAAACTTTAGACGGATAGTGTCTAAAGTTTTTATTTTGCGATAATCTAGGAAAGGCGCAGTTTTGAAATGCGCTTGAGCCCATCCTTGCTATAGAGCCTGCCTATATCC
>BNJU01000244.1_pt1 | contig 83865 bp, 72 predicted proteins | sample 8539281 | NCBI WGS metagenome assembly BNJU01 (sample SAMD00202456, study PRJDB9452) | human saliva metagenome | isolation source: human saliva | place: Japan | reverse complement strand
GACTCATACTCAATTATTGGTGTCCGATAATTTTTGCGTTCATATCTTTTTAATTCAGAATAAAAAAAGGCTGATTGTTTTTGCACATTCAGCCCTTTCTTATTTCCTTTGTAGTTGCAAAAATAAAATATTGCTGTCCGGTAAAAATAAACTGAAAGCTCTGTATCCCTTTACTCATCGGTGTTGCAGCTGTTTTACTTATCCAGGGGCTTGGTTTTCAGTTTTAAACTGTAAGCATTATAAAATGTGCTTATTTTAACAAGGGAAGCCCTATAATAACCAAATAAATTAATGAAATCATAAGTTTAAGCCTATTTTAACTAACACAGATAACTCTAAAAAAGTTTTATCGGACACCAATAAAAATAAAACAATGAAATGAGATGAACAAAAGTACACATTTTATCGGACAGCCACTATATGTTCAACTGTTAAACTATTTTAATCGTGATAAAATTCTCTCTCTGAGCCAAGCTCAGGGAGGTGAACACTATATAAAGAAGTTTGATGCATGGCATCATCTTGTTGTCATGCTTTATGCCGTAATGATGCGTTTAGACTCTCTGCGTGAGATAAAGGCCTCTCTCTTTGCTAATGTTAATCGCTTTAATCATCTTGGTTTAAAGCATTTTCCTTGTCGAAGTACCTTGTCAGATGCAAACAAACGCCGAGATTCCGAGATTTTCGGTTCAATCTATATGAACTTATATGAGAAATACCGCCATGAACTTTACTCGGACAGCCGAAATTGTGGACAGCCCAAATGGCTGAAGAATCTAAAGATAATAGATTCTACGACAATCAGTCTGTTTTCTAACCTAGTCTTTAAAGGAGTAGGACGTAATCCCAAGACTGGTAAGAAAAAGGGTGGAATAAAAGTACATACAGAGATATTTGCCAATGAGAATGTTCCAAGCGATATCAAGTTCACATCTGCAGCTAGTCATGATCAGTTTGCACTCATTCCAGAGCGATACGCCAATGAGGAACTGATTGCTTTTGACAGGGCCTATATCAACTATGAAAAGTTCTCAGAACTCACGCAAAGAGGCGTTATATATGTAACTAAGATGAAAAGTAATCTTAGCATTGAAAGAATTGCTGATACAGATTATGAGATGACAACAGATTATGGAGCTGTACGTGTAGAAACCATTATCTTTCATAAGCATACAAAGGAAAAAGATATGGTTCATCCGACATTTGGAGTGATGACCTATGAATGATACTCAAATTTTGAGATAAAAATCTCTTCATAACCTTCTCATTAATAATGGATTTAGACTAAATGAAGTGAATTTATAAGTTATAGTAACTCCTGCACTACTAATTAGCACATTATGATTATAATTTTTCCGTATATAAAGGGTTTAACATATATGAGCAATGGTGTAAGTAGTTGATTATTAATAACTAATTATTATCACTCCAAATTCGAAGACCCAAAGATATCTACTATAAAGCAAGAAAAATTACATATCAGGATAAGACTAAGAAAGGGAAAATCAGATTAATATCTCTGCTGACCAATGATTCTCAGATGTCAGCAGAAGATATTATAGCTATCTATAAGAAACGATGGCAAATAGAAACCTTATTTAAGCAAATAAAACAGAATTTCCCTCTAAGATACTTCTATGGAGAGAGTGCGAATGCTATAAAAATACAAATATGGATTACACTTATAGCCAATCTGCTTATAACACTAGTGAAGAACAAAATAAAGAGACCTTGGAGTTTCTCAGGCTTGGCAACAATGATAAGAATTCTACTTATGAGTTATGTCTCAATACAGAGTTTCTTTGAACTGCCACATAGAGACTGGGATAGATTGATTACCCAGGTAAAAGCCCCACCAGAAGAGTTGTCATTATTCTAGGGCGGCTTGGAATTTGAAATAAGAACTAATCATGCCTATTTCAGCAGGATTGAGAGAGGATATTGCAGTATATGGAGGTTTTATCGGACAGCAATAATACTCAATACATGCTCTTTTAGCTTCTTAAAGACGCCTAATAGGCTTGCAATAGGTGCCCTTTTGAGGTCTTACTAACGCCCTTTTGAAGTCCAATTAGACACTTTTACTTTTACTATTTTTGTAACTTGTTGAATCATTGAAGGTTACAAACCAACTTATGAAGGGGTGTTTTTGCTTTTCTTAGAGGAATTTTATTTGGATTTATGTAATAAATTTTTCGTAGTTAAAGATATGTTTTTCGAGGTGTAAAAAGGAAAGATTCCTCCGTTAAAGATATACGCCTATAAAATAAGCGTCTACGCATTTAACGGAAGAACCTTTTAATTACTTTGTGTATATAAGTAGGATAGCTACTTTATATTTACTTAATCAAACTGATAGAACGCTTGAGGAACTTATCGAGTGCAGCACCCTGAAGCATACCATTCTGTAGCAATGCCAAGTCGATGAGTTGATGAACAATATCATTACCCTTAGCATATGCAGCAACAATAGCTTTCTTCTTGTCCTGAAGTTCAGAAACAGTCTTCTGAGTGTTCTGCATATCGTCCTTCTCCTCCTGTGTCAGTTCCTCAGCCTTCTTACTGTCTTGTGACTGATGCAAAGCTGCCAAACGTGCCTCTTGTCCCTTCAGTTCGCTGGCTACAGGCTTCAATTCATCTGCTGTGTTAGCAGTGATGTCGTCAAGAACCTTCTTCACTAATGGGTGGTCGGCATTAAGAACGAGATTATAAGAATCAGGCAACTGAGCATAGAAACCCATTCCCTGCTGGAACTGACTCATCTCCTTCATACGGCGCATGTACTCGTTCTGTGTTACGAGAACTGGCTGGAAAGACTCTCCGAGAGACTGTACGTCTACAGTGAAGTCTGCTTTCTCGATTGTAGGAATCTGTGAACGGAAAGCCTCTGACAAATTGTCAGTTTCCTCTACTGACAGATTATTCTTTGGTGCATCTTCCTTCTGAATAATGCGATCAACGATATCAGAGTCAACACGTACGTAGCGTGTCTTCTCCTGCTTCTGCTCAAGCATTGAAAGCAATGGTACATCCAATTGTCCGCTTGCATCAATAACGCTATACCCCTTCTGCTTTGCAGCTTCAATATAGCTGTACTGCTCCTCTTTGTTACTTGTATAAAGATTTACAAGGTAGCCCTCTTTGTCGGTCTGATTATCCTTAATGAGTGTGTTATACTCTTCAAAGGTGAAGTACTTGCCTTCGGTATCCTTGATAAGAGAGAAGTCCTTTGCACGCTCGTAGAAGTCAGATTCTGAAAGCATTCCGTAGTTGATGAAGAGCTTTAGGTCATCCCATTTCTCCTCAAATTCCTTACGATTCTCCTTGAAAATACTCTGCAGTCTGTCAGCAACCTTCTTAGTGATATAAGTTGCAATCTTCTTCACATTGGCATCACTTTGCAAGTAGCTACGGCTCACATTCAGAGGAATATCTGGAGAGTCGATAACACCATGAAGCAATGTAAGGAACTCTGGTACAATTCCCTCAACCTGATCGGTTACGAATACTTGGTTGCAATAGAGCTGAATCTTATTACGTTGCAGTTCGATATTGTTCTTTACACGTGGGAAATAAAGAATACCTGTAAGGTTGAATGGGTAGTCAACGTTCAAGTGAATCCAGAACAATGGCTCGTCATTCATTGGGAAGAGAGTACGATAGAAGCTCTTGTAGTCTTCGTCCTTCAGACCTGATGGTGCCTTTACCCACAAAGGTTCAACGCTGTTGATGACATTATCTTCTTCAGTATCAACCATCTTGCCGTCTTTCCACTCAGTCTTCTTACCAAAGACAACAGGAACAGCCATAAACTTACAGTACTTGTTTAGCAGTTCTTCAATCTTTGATTTCTGCAAGAATTCCTTGCAATCATCATCGATATAAAGGACTATATCGCTACCACGATCCTCCTTCTCTGCGTCTTCAAGTGTATATTCTGGGCTACCATCACAGCTCCATTTCACAGCCTTGCTACCTTCTTTATAGCTCTTAGTGATAATCTCTACCTTCTTTGAAACCATAAAAGAAGAATAGAAACCAAGACCGAAATGACCGATGATTGCCTCTGCCTTGTCCTGATATTTCTCAAGGAAGTCGTTGACGCCAGAGAAAGCAATCTGATTGATATACTTCTCAATCTCCTCAGCGGTCATACCGATACCGCGGTCGCTGATAGTCAATGTTCCTGCCTTCTCATCTAAACTAACACGAACACTCAAATCACCCAACTCGCCTTTGAAGTCACCTGTTGCAGAGAGAGTCTTCAATTTCTGAGTAGCATCAACAGCATTTGAGACCATCTCACGCAAGAAGATGTCATGATCTGAATATAAGAACTTTTTGATAACGGGGAAGATGTTCTCAGTTGTAACCCCGATATTTCCTTTTTGCATAGCAATATAAATTTTAATTGTTTTTATTTTCTTCTTCGTATATAACAAACTCCGTGCCATGATATGACAACCTATCTTATATTAGTCAATATACAATCATAGAAAAAAGAAAACGCCATCTTGTTCTAAGGAGCAAGATGGCGTGTAAATAATTATGGTTGTGTCCTATTACTTGATATTCTTAAGAACGGCAAGGAGGTGATCCCATACCATTTGAACTGTAGGAATAAGCAGACACTCGTCTGGTGTATGAACATAACGGAGTGTTGGACCAAAGCTAATCATATCTAAATGTGGATACTTCTCAGAGAAGAGACCGCACTCAAGACCTGCGTGAATACCAAGAACGAGTGGTTCCTTACCGAAGATATTCTTGTATTGCTCAACTGCAACATGTACTAACTCTGAGTTAGGATTCATCTTCCATGCAGGATAGCTGTCATCTACAACAATCTCAGCACCAGCCAACTCGAAACATGCACGAACAGTATTGGTCATGTTTACCAAGTTACTCATTACGTTTGAACGCTGTGAAGAGACAACGGTTAACTTATTCTCCTCTGTCTGTATGCTTGCAACATTACTTGATGTTTCAACCATATAAGCCAAAGCTTCGTCCTGGCAGTTGGTTAATGGACCGTTGTCGAGTGCCTGCAAAGCAAGGATAACGTTATGAGAAATCTGCTTTGGCATAACTGGAGCAGCATCTGCACTCTCAAGATTCCATACCATAGCTGTGTCAGTAACATGGAACTCGTCTGCAACCTCTGTGCTAAAGATATTCCAGTCTGCCTTAACGGTCTCTTTATTAGCTGAAGGAACAGCGAAGAGTACCTTACCATCACGTGGGATAGCATTGTGCATCTTACCAGAATTCCAGTAGCTTAAACGAAGGTCCATCTTAGCCTGTTCAGCATAGAGGAAGCGTGCAAGGAGTTTGATAGCATTAGCGCGCTTCTTATTGATGTCATCACCAGAGTGACCACCAACCAGACCCTTCAAGCTTGCTTCCATAAAGAAGTAGCCTTCTGGTGCATTCTCACGCTCAAAGTTGAATACTGCTGTTGTACTATTACCACCCGCACAACTTACAAAGATTTGACCTTCATCCTCAGAATCAAGGTTGATGAGATAGTTTCCTGTCATGAAACCAGCCTCCAAGCCGAAGGCACCAGTCAAGCCAGTTTCCTCATCACGTGTAAAGAGACATTCGATAGGTCCGTGCTCAATATCATTAGAGTCGAGGATAGCCAACTCATAAGCCATACCAATACCATCGTCAGCACCGAGTGTTGTACCCTTTGCATGAAGCCACTCGCCATCTACATAGGTTTGGATAGCATCCTTGTGGAAGTCAAATTCTATGTCAACGAGTTTGTCACATACCATATCCATGTGACTCTGGAGTACTACAGTTGGAACATTTTCCATACCTTTTGTAGCAGGTTTAGAAATCAGAACATTGCCAACTTTGTCAACCTTTACGTCGAGGTTGCGCTCCTTAGCAAACTCCTGTAAATAACTAATCATCTGCTCTTCATGCTTAGATGGGCGTGGTATTTGATTGATTTTAGCGAACTGCTCAAAGACACAAGCAGGTTTTTAATTCTACATTTGCCATTTTTAATAATATTTTGTAATCTTGCTGTTTTATATTACCTTTGCGGTCAATATAAATGCAAAGATAAAGAAAAATGTTTGTAACATTATTGTTAACATTGTTAATAATTGCTATAGCTATGTTGCTCCTCGGAGTACGTGTGTTATTCAAGAAAGGTGGTGAGTTTCAGTCGCAGCATATATCGGATAATGCATATCTAAAGGAGAAGGGAATCCATTGTGTTATAGACCAAGACAAGGAAGCCCGAGCAAGAAACAAGGCATATTAGAAGAAATAATTAATTAAATACAATAAAAAAATGAAGAAATCATTTAGCAAAATGGCAGTGCTTGCTATGGCAGCATTCGCTTTTGTTGCATGTAACAATCAGCCAGTGAAGAATGATACAGCAGCAGGCAAGGCTGAAACATCTACAGCTGCTCCAGCTGCAAATAGTCAGAAAGTAGCTTATGTAGAGATAGACTCTATCATGAGCCAGTATACTTATTGGAAAGATGTTACTAAGCTTGTAAAGGCAAAAGAAGCTAATATCCAGCGTACATTGGCTGGTAAGCAGAAGGCTATTCAGGCTGCAGCTGCTAACTTCCAGCAGAATATTCAGGCAAATAAGTACACACAGGCACAGGCACAGCAGATTCAGGCAAGTATCCAGAAGCAGGCTCAGGATGCTGATGCTTTACAGCAGCGTCTTGGTGCTGAGTATCAGAACGAGGTCGCTAAGTATAACAAAGCTCTCTCTGACAGCGTGCATAACTATCTGAAAGAGTATAATAAGGATAAGAAGTATAGTATCATTCTTGCTAAGAGTGGTGATAATATCCTTTATGCTGACCCTGCTTACAACATTACAGACGATGTTGTTAAGGGTATGAACCAGGCTTACAAAGGTATGAAGAAGTAATTTGTAGGCTTACAGTTACTTTTTTAATAGACATAATAAAACCAGTCGTCATTTACGGCTGGTTTTGTTTTTATAGACTTGTATCATAGAAAAGGATATAGATTACTTCCTTGTTTGGTATAACCCTTTCTGATAGTTATGTCTCACATAAGTTTAACATACCTATCTTTCCTATAGATTATAATGACCATAACAATTCTTGTTTCTTATCTTTTACATGTGTGTTGATGCTTCGCACATATTGTGTTGATGGTAAGCACCAATAGTGCTGGGCATTTAATACATTAGAATATATGGCTTTGTTGTATTGAATTTGTTGCTAAAAAAGTAGAAGACTATTACAAATCAAACATAATCTCTTTGATTTAGTTGTTTACTTGTCTCAAATAGATTCAACATTTGCGAGTGTATTGTTTTAATACTTATGGGTATTGCTATAATTAATTATTTAATCCAATTCTAACTCATGGTTGAGGAAATCTACTATTCTTTCTTTTTGATGTATCAACATGTAGTGTTTCTCTTTCTCATCAAAAAGTAGCACAGCTTTCGTTCCACATCTTTGTAGTCGTTTAGCGGAAGTTGGGAGGTTATTAGAGCTGTTATCCTTCCCTCTACCTATTAAGAGTACTTTTGAATGTGTCTTTTTAACGACATCACAGGATGTTGAAATGTATGTGATAGTCTTAAATTTATTATCAAAGCTTCGTAGTGCAATGTTAGATGCACTGCCACCATTTGATAGACCAATTAAATGTAATCGGCTTTCAACAATGCTATATCCTTCTTTTTTAAGCATGGGAAGGTAAAACTTGAATATTCTGTTAATGTCTTCATGACTAAAGATACCTGAAAGATTGCGTGTTGCAATGCTAACAACGAAGCAATTTTTCAAGCTTGAGAAAAGTCCTTGATAAAGTTCCCAACTACCCAAATAGCCGTGGGCGAATAATACGACAGGGTACTTTTTTGAAGAAGTGTAATGTTGTGGCTTTGTTATATAAATACCATTGTAGTTGGTCCCAAACTGTTCATTATACGCTTGGGCTATAGCAAATGAACCAGGATTGCTGAATTTCCATGACAATTGATTGTATTGAGCGTAAAAACTTAATGCTTTACCGCTCCAGAAGTCATTTTGAGCCTCACGGATAAAACGTCCTCCAAGTTTTCTAATCAAGTTTGGCTCTCCAGTTGGAGGTATAATTGCAGAAACTTTCATGCCGACATTCATTATTTCTTCCTCTGGAAATATTACGTTTAGCAGGTAGATATTTATCGGTGTAGTAATATGTTTACCTGTCTTATCAATGTATGCTAATTGTGTTCGACCGCGTTGATAGTAGTTTGGGATAGCAATAAAGATGGCTATTATTAGTATTGAAACCAACAATTTATAAGATTGCTTAAACCGTAATATTAGCGGATGAGACTTAATCCAATTCTTGTTTATCAATACAAAAAGTAAGATACTTAACAAACGATACTGCCATGTTGCAAAACCTAAGATGGCCATGAACAGCAGTAAAAAAGATAAAGTCTTCTTCCTCATAATCCTTTTATATTTATACTTGCAGGTTGTTATAATGCGGTCTTTTTAAGAAGTTCTATACCTTGTTTTGGCATTTTGCTCTTTGTTTTATGCCCATTTGTATTAGCCAATAGATTCTCTAATACGGGTAACATACGATTGAGGTTACCATATTGAATCATAAAGTTCCAGAAAGGTTCAAACTTCTTCCACCCTCCCATATAAAAGAGATGAGCCAATTGCTGCTTTATGTTATCGTGACCAAAGCTTGCCTTAAAAATATTACTCCATGAATAGAAGTTACGGTAAGCCCACTCGTAGCCTTCTTTTAACTCTTCTGCGGTCAATCCCAATGTTTTGTACACAACTGTTCGGGTATCATATTTACTCCAGTCATAGGATGTAATCCGTCCATCTCGTTCCATCTGTTGAAACAGACGAGTTCCTGGATAAGGAGTTAAAACATGAAAGGTAGCTGTTGTTATACTATGTTCAATCCCCCAATCAACAGTTCTTCGAAATACATCTTTATCATCATGGTCAAGTCCAAAAACAAACTTCCATTTATCATTATACCAAGACTATGCAGTCGTTCAACAGCTGCTACATAATCTTTCGATAAGTTTTGTAGTTTGTTACTTGAACGAAGATTGTCTGGAGAAAATGTCTCGAAGCCTAAAAACAAACTTCGTAATCCTGCCTCGGCAGCTTTTTCTATCAAATTACCATTTAGTACTGCTGCAACAGTAGAGGCACTCTGAAAGACTCTACCCATACCGCGCATACCTTCAAATAATTCTGATGCGAAGTGAGGATTGCCTAAAAGATGATCGTCAAGGAAATAAAGATGTCTGCCAGGCAGACTATCAATTTCAGCTAAGGCATCGTCTACCTTTCGGGTGTAAAACGATTTACCCTCGCTATAGAAGGCATCCTTGTAGCAAAAGTCACAATGATGAGGACAACCACGGGAAACAACAAGCGAGTTTGGTACAAAATACTTCTCTCTTTTAATAAGGTCACGACGTACTGGAGGAATGTTTTCAATGCTTCTCCAACTTGCTACATATCGCTTTTGAGGGTGCCCTTCGCGTAAATCTTTGATGAATCGAGGGAATGCTTCTTCCCCTGGCCCTAATATAAGTGTGTCGGCGTGTTGCGCAGCTTCATCAGGAAGACTTGTAACGTGAAGTCCTCCCATAACTACATACACACCTCTTCTTCTATATTCATCAGCAATCTTGTAAGCCCTATAAGCATTAGTAACGTAGACTTGAATACAAACCAAATCTGGAGTATCATCCAACTTTAGTTTCTCAATGTGTTGATCTTGTATCTCTACATCGTCATTTTCAGAGAAATAGGCTGCAAGTGTAGCTAATCCCAAAGGTGGGAAAAGCGAGTATTTGATTGGTCGCCAATAAGGGCTTTCTGCCTCTTGCAACGCTGGTAATATCATTTTTACCCTCATGCTATCAATTCTTTATTCTTCAAGACACTATATTATCTTAATGAGGCGATTAATTAGGTAAAGCTAATCAACGCATAGAAAATGAAGTTTACCCTATCGCCCTTAATAAGTATATTATACAAAAGTCGTTATTACATTTCATATATGCAAACTTTTTTTCAAGAAAACTCAATTCGATTAAACTGTACTTACATTTTTCTTTTTCTAAAAGAGATATATTCTATTTCTATCATTAATATTCTTGTTATTGCTGTGTTTTTTTCATAGAATAAAAAGAAAAAAAGACAACGAAAAAAATTTTTGAGGTATGAAAAATAAAGTACTATCTTTGCACTCGCATTTGAGATAATGCTTGGTAATTCGGTTATAGGCCATCTTGGAAGGATGGGTGAGTGGTTGAAACCAGCAGTTTGCTAAACTGTCGTGCGTATTCGCGTACCGGGGTCTCGAATCCTCCTTCCCGCTTTATCTCATAATCTCAAATGTATTTTGGTCGATTCATCTAATGGTTAGGATACAAGATTCTCAATCTTGGCATAGGGGTTCGATTCCCCTATCGACTACCAAACTCCTCTTAATGAGATATATTTATTTTGGTCGATTCATCTAATGGTTAGGATACAAGATTCTCAATCTTGGCATAGGGGTTCGATTCCCCTATCGACTACTAAACAAAAGTTCAGCTATTAAGCTGGACTTTTTTGTTTTATATGATTGGTGAATTTGGAGGTCAGTCCTAAAGCCCAGTTGCAAGCCTATCCCCTTAAGCACACAATTTCATAAGTCTATATAAAAAGAAAGGAATATCTGTGACTCCTCTGAGCTGTAATCTGAATTCTTAAATTTAATTTGCTGTCACTACTGTCATCTGTTATATGTTCTTAACTTATTAGTTCACAGAGAAGTAGATGAAGTGTTAAAAGTGACAGGAACTTGAAATAAAAAAATTATTGCTGTCCGATAAAAACCTCCATATACTGCAATATCCTCTCTCAATCCTGCTGAAATAGGCATAATTAGTTCTAATTTCAAATTCCAAGCCCCCCTAGAATAATGACAACTCTTCTGGTGGGGCTTTTACCTGGGTAATCAATCTATCCCAGTCTCTATGTGGCTGCTCAAAGAAGCTTTGTATTGAGACATAACTCATAAGTAGAATTCTTATCATTGTTGCCAAGCCTGAGAAGCTCCAAGATCTCTTTATTTTTGTTCTTCACTAGGGTTATAAGCAGATTGGCTATAAGCGTAATCCATATTTGTATTTTTATAGCGTTCGCACTCTCTCCATAGAAGTATCTTAGCGGGAAATTCTGTTTTATTTGTTTAAATAAGGTTTCTATTTGCCATCGTCTCTTATAGATAGCTATAATATCTTCTGCCGACATCTGAAAAATCATTGGTCAGCAGTGATATGAATCTGATTTTCCCTTTCTTGGTCTTATCCTGATATGTGATTTTTTTCTTGCTTTATGGTAAATATCTTTTTTTCCTTTGTATGCTTATGGAAGAGAATGGTTTCTACGCGTACAGCTCCATAATCTGTAGTCATCTGGTAATCCGTATCAGCAATTCTTTTCAAAGCTAAGATTATTTTTTTCATCTTAGTTACATATATAACGCCTCTTTGCGTCAGTTCAGAGAACTTTTCATAGTTTATATAGGCTCTGTCAAAAAGCAATCAGTTCCTCATTGGCGTATCGTTCTGGGATAAGTGCAAACTGATCATGACTAGCTGCAGATGTGAACTTGATATCGCTTGGAACATTCTCATTGGCAAATATCTCTGTATGTACTTTTATTCCACCCTTTTTCTTACCAGTTTTGGGATTACGTCCTACTCCTTTAAAGACTAGGTTAGAAAACAGACTTATTGTCGTAGAATCTATTATCTTTAGATTCTTCAGCCATTTGGGCTGTCCACAATTTGGGCTGTCCGAGTAAAGCTTATGGCGGTATTTCTCATATAGGTTCATATAGATAGAACCGAATATCTCGGAATCTCGACGTTTATTTGCATCTGATAAGGTACTTTCGATAAGGGAAAATGCTTTTAAAACCAAGATGATTAAAGCGATTAACATTAGCAAAGAGGGAGGCCTTTATCTCACGCAGAGAGTCTAAACGCAGCATTACGGCATAAAGCATGACAACAAGATGATGCCATGCATCAAACTTCTTTATATAGTGTTCACCTCCTGAGCTTGGCTCAGAGAGAGAATTTTATCACGATTAAAAATAGTTTAACAGTTGAATATATAGCGGCTGTCCGATAAAATGTGTACTTTTTTGTTCATCTTATTTCATTGTTTTTATTTTTGACAACTACAAAGGAATAAGAAGGGCTGAATGTGCAAAAACAATCAGCCCTGTTTTTTTTTATTATTCTGAATTAAAAAGATATGAACGCAAAAAAAGTTTTATCGGACACCAATAAATAAAAAATATTCTTGTAAGATGTGTATATGTACGATGAAGTTATGAATAGCTTTATAATAAAATCTTTCTTGTCTGTTTAAACTCAAATCGGTCATTAGATTCTAAACATATTTTGTTTTATTATCGAGCAGATAGTTTTTAGCGCAGGCGCATCGTATTATATCAAGTTACAAAGACAGACAAGATGGCGATAAGAAAATAAAAGATGTTAGGAAACAATACCATCGTAATGATAACTGTATATATTGTGGTCTTATGACCATAGGGTCTAACCACATGCTTGTAGATTAATCTATTTTACCCTTAGAATATACATTTATTGTCGTAAGTAACTCTCCTACTCTATTGTTTCTTATAAGCTGCTTTATGAAAAATAAATTTGGATGTGTGTGTGAATTAAAGTTGGTATAATGTGCTAAAATAAATAAAGGCTATAGAAAAACCTATAGCCTTTTTATTGATTGTATCTTTATAGAATTAATTTTAAAGAATTCCTTAACGTCCCTCATTTGGGACCATCTGCTCATCGAAGATGTAAGCACCAGTCTTAGGGCTCTTTACCATCTTGATAACCTTTTGAATATGCGCGACCATCCGTAGAACCTTCTGTGGAGGGTAGCGACCGCTTTCTGCCATAGTCTATTAATTTTAACTATTAACTATACTACTCTTTTTAGCGAGCTTACTTAATCTCCTTGTGAAGTGGTAACCTTCTTCAGAACAGGATTATACTTCATGAGCTCAAGGCGCTCTGGAGTATTCTTACGGTTCTTTGTAGTTACGTAACGACTTGTACCAGCTACACCGCTGTTCTTCATCTCGGTACATTCCAAGATAACTTGGACTCTGTTTCCTTTAGCTTTCTTTGCCATGATATTTAGTCTCCTATTACCTTAATGTCCTTCCAGTCAACATAACCCTTAGAAACAGCCTGCTTGAGTGCTGCATCAAGACCTACCTTGTTAATAAGACGAAGACCAGCAGCACTAATCTTCAGCTGAATCCAGCAAGCCTCCTCTACGTAGTAGAACTTCTTGCTGAAGAGGTTAACGTCAAAGCTTCTCTTTGTACGGTGCTTTGAGTGAGACACGTTACAACCTATCTGTGCCTTCTTTCCTGTGATTTGACAAATCTTAGACATTTCTATCTTTGTTTTGTGATTCGTTAATTGATACCTATTCCAAACAGGGTGCAAAATTACAAAAAAGTTTCAAATAAGCAAAACTTTTCCTATGATAATTGCTGATTTTAAGCTTTTTTGAACGTTTATTCGGACTTTATGTCCATGTCATTCAAGAAATCAAGCATTAAACGGATGGCTTTATTTGTAGCAATGGCGAGGTTGATATCTCGTCCATAATCCTCTGTAAGTTTAAAAGTTCTTACCTCGTCTTTGTTGCCATAAGCTAACCAAATTGTACCCACTGGATGTTCTGCTGTACCACCACCAGGCCCAGCAACACCTGTAGATGCAATTGCAAAATCAACACCGATAGTATTGATCGTACCCAATACCATCTCGCGCGCAACCTCCTCTGATACAGCTGTATTCTTCTCAATCACCTCATGAGAAACGCCAAGAAGCTTTTCCTTTACCTCATCAGTATAGGCAACAACGCCACCTTTATAATAATCTGATGAACCAGGGATTGCTATGATAGCCTCACTGATTCGACCGCCTGTACAACTTTCTGCAGTACCAATTGTATATCCTGAGGCATAAAGGATGTCACCAATCTGACGTGATATTATCTTACTTTCAAAATCCATAATCTTATTCTTACTAAGGAACTTATATTGTGTTATTATTCAAAAGTTACTTTACTAAATACAGGGATATCCATCTGTGTAAAGTCTTTGTCTTGATACTTGAAGTTACCTACACTGGCAATCATTGCTGCATTGTCTGTCGTATAGCTAAACTTCGGTATGTAAATCGTCCAACCATAACGCTCTGCATGGTCATGGAACGCATTACGAAGACCATTATTAGCCGATACGCCACCCGCAACAGCTACATGCTTAATGCCTGTCTCTTTAACAGCTAAGCGCAATTTTTCATAAGAATGTCAACTATCGCATGCTCAAGACTGGCTGCAATGTCTTCTTTATGATGCTCAATGAAGTCTGGGTCTTCCTGTACCCACTTTCTCATATTATATAAGAATGATGTCTTAAGACCAGAGAAAGAGTAATCAAAACCAGCTACATTTGGTTCAGCAAACTTATAAGCCAAAGGATTACCTTGGCGTGCAAGCCTATCAATGATTGGACCACCAGGATAACCAAGTCCCATTACCTTTGAGCACTTATCTATTGCCTCACCAGCAGCATCGTCAATTGTCTGACCGAGTACTTCCATATCGTTATAGGCATTTACCTTAACAATCTGAGAATTACCACCAGAAACCAAGAGACAAATGAATGGGAAAGGAGGCATGTGATTGTCGTCATCGCTTTCCTTGATGAAGTGAGCCATGACATGACCCTGTAAATGGTTTACCTCAATCATTGGGATGTTCAATGAACGAGCAAAACCTTTGGCAAAGTTTACACCAACCAAAAGACTACCCATCAATCCAGGACCACGTGTAAAGGCAATAGCTGAAAGTTGTTCTTTAGTAATACCTGCACGCTTCAACGCTTGATCAACAACAGGAACCACGTTCTGTTGGTGAGCTCTTGAAGCAAGTTCAGGAACAACTCCTCCGTAAGCCTTATGCACCTCCTGTGAGGCTGTTACATTACTGAGGATAACACCATTCCTCAAGACAGCAGCACTTGTGTCATCACAACTGCTTTCTATACCTAATATATAAATATCTTCTTTTACCATTTTCTGTTAGATTCTCTCCTAAGAGAATAAAAGACATTAATGTGTCAGAATCTCTAATCCATGTTCTGTCATAACGAAAGTATGCTCCCACTGAGCTGAAGGCTTCTCATCACCTGTGATAACCTCCCAGCCATATGGGTCGTCAGCATCAATAAAGACTTTCCATGTACCCATATTAATCATTGGTTCAATGGTGAATACCATACCAGGAACCAGTAACATACCAGTACCTTTATGTCCATAGTGAACAACATCTGGCTGCTCGTGGAACTCGATACCCACACCATGACCACAGAGGTCACGTACAACACCATAGCCATTCTTCTCAGCATGCTTCTGAATAGCATGTCCGATGTCACCTACAAAGGAATAAGGCTTAGCAGCTTCGGCACCAATTTCAAGGCATTCTTTGGCTACACGAACTAATCGTTCCTTCTCAGGTGTTGTCTTTCCTATGATGAACATACGACTTGCATCAGCATAATAGCCATCTACAATCGTAGTCATATCAACATTGATAATATCACCTTCTTGAAGAACATCTTCTTTCTTTGGAACACCATGACACACAACTTCATTAATACTTGTGCATACACTCTTTGGATATCCCTCATAGTTCAAGCAGGCAGGGATTGCATTATGGTCCTTGCAATACTGCATACAGATATCATCAATCTCCTGTGTATTCATTCCTGCGTGGATAGCCTCAGCGACAGCATCCAAGCAGCCTGTATTGACTATACCACTCTTTCGGATACCTTCAATCTGCTCAGGTGTCTTAATCATATCACGTGTAGGAACGAGTTTGCCCTTCTTCTCAAGAGCCATTATCTTTAAGTCCATTTCGGTTGGCTCTTGTCCAGGAAGACAATGCCACCTTTTCTTTTTCAACTGCATATCGTCAATATTATCTTTTTGCAAGAATAAAGCAAGCAAACACAAGAAATCATGTTTCTATTTTGTGGAGTGTTGCTTAGTTTCTGCAAAAGTACTATAATTCAAAGACAAAACAAAATAAATCAAGTCCTTTCTTACAGAAGAGTCTTATTTGATATATCGTACAACAGCCTACTGGAATGTAATCAAGTAAGGGTGACTAAATCTATATGAATCTCACCTGAAAGACTTCTGCCAATGTTTGGTAATTATTCTGTTTGTCAAGTCTTTATTCTTAATCAAAAAGGTTGAGTTTGTTCTCTCTTGCCTTGCTCAAGGACAAAACCTTTTGTTGTTCTTCTTTATAACCTGCACGAAGTTTCTCGTATGTTGCGTCTAAGTCTTTGCAGAAACGTTCACGCTCTTTGTCATTAAGCAGTGCTGCTGCTATGGAAGGATTGACAGAAGCGTCTTTAACCCATACAACTGGAGCATCGTATAATGGGGCTATCTTCAGTGCTACATGAAGTTGAGAGGTTGTTGCACCACCAATCATAACAGGAATATTCAGTCCCGCTTCCTTAAAAGCAACAACACTATTCACCATCTCCTGCAGACTTGGTGTAATGAGACCAGATAATCCGATCAAGTCAACATTCTCTTCCTTGGCTTTCTTAATTATCTGATCAGCTGGCACCATAACGCCCAAATCAATGACTTCATAGTTGTTACAAGCCATCACGACGCCCACAATATTCTTTCCGATATCGTGTACATCGCCCTTTACTGTAGCCAATAGCACCTTTCCTGCAATTGCCTTACCGTCTACTTTCTCCTTTTCAATATAAGGTTGAAGGATAGCTACAGCATCTTTCATTGTGCGGGCAGTCTTGACAACCTGTGGTAAGAACATCTTACCAGCACCGAACAAGTCGCCTACTTCATTCATACCCTGCATCAAAGGACCTTCAATAATATTCACAGCGTGTGGATACTTCTCCAATGCTTCATGAATATCCTCATTCAAATAGGTTGAAATACCTTTGCGCAGTGCGTATTTTAATCTATCTTCCAACGCTTCATTACGCCATGCTTCCTGCGCTACTTCCTGCGTAGCACCCCCATTCTTTTGTGCTTCTTTTTCCTCAAGAATCTTGTTAGCCAGTTCAATCAGTAGTTCGTCGGCTCCCTCTACCCTATCCAGAACAACGTCTTCAATTATCTTAAGATGGTCTTCTGGTATATCGGCGTATGTCACTTTGGTAGCTGGATTGACAATGCCAAAGTCCATACCCACCTGAATGGCATGATAAAGGAATACGGCATGCATAGCTTCACGGATATAGTTATTACCTCGGAAACTAAATGAAAGGTTACTTACACCACCACTAACGTGCGCACCAGACAGGTTCTTCTTTATCCATTCCGTTGCACGGATGAAGTCGACAGCATAGCTATTATGCTCTTTCATACCCGTACAAATAGCAAGAATATTTGGGTCGAAGATAATGTCCTGAGGTGGAAAACCCACTTTCTCAGTAAGAATCTTATAAGCTCTTTCAGCTATCTCAATACGACGCTCGTAGCTTGTTGCCTGTCCTTCTTCATCAAAGCACATCACAACAACAGCTGCACCGAAGCGCAGTACATCCTTTGCATGGCGAATAAAGACTTCTTCACCTTCTTTTAAAGAGATAGAGTTGACAATCGCTTTACCCTGTACACACTTCAAAGCAGATACAACTACCTCCCAATCAGATGAGTCAATCATCAATGGAACACGGGCAATCTCTGGTTCTGATGAAATCATATTGACGAAATGAGCCATCTCATCTTTTGCCTCCAACAGACCATCGTCCATATTGATATCCAGTACCAATGCACCATCATCCACCTGTTTACGAGCAATTGTCAGCGCTTCCTCGTAGTTCTTCTCTTTTACTAAGCGAAGGAACTTACGGCTTCCGGGCAACATTACAACGCTCACCAACATTCACAAATGATATTTCTGGGGTTAATCGGAACTGCTCAAGTCCAGAGAGAATCATCTCCTTTGGCGCATCAACAGGTATATGAGGTTTCTTTCCTTTAACAACTTTTACGTAGCCAGCAATGAACTCTTCCGTTGTTCCACAACAGCCACCAATGATATTCACAAGTCCTTCATCCACAAAGGAAGCCATCTGTGGTACCATGATTTCTGGTGTTTCATCATATTCTCCCATCGAGTTTGGCAGACCTGCATTTGGATGAATGCTTATATAATAAGGTGCTTTAGCTGCCAACTCCTTCAAATAAGGGCGCATCTGTTCGGCTCCGAATGAACAGTTAAGACCAACAGAAAAGATAGGATAAGACGATACTGATGCAAGGAAAGCATCGAGTGTCTGACCACTAAGCGTTCTACCAGACAAGTCAGTAATGGTCACTGACAGCATAATAGGTAGGTTGACACCCGCCTTCTTCATCTCTGACAATGAGGCATCAATCGCTACCTTAGCATTAAGCGTATCAAAGATAGTCTCAATCAACACAGCATCAATACCCCCTTCTATCATCGCAGCAACCTGCTCGCTATAAGCATCAAAGAGTGCATCATACGTAAGGTCACGCTTAGCTGGGTCGCTTACATCAGGCGACATAGAACAAGTCTTGTTCGTAGGACCAATACTACCAGCGACGTAACGAGGTTTGTCAGCGGTCGAATATTCATCCGCACACTTACGTGCAAGCTTCGCTCCTGCGTAAGCAATATCACGAGAGAAGCTTTCCATGTGGTAGTCTGCTTGCGAAACACGCTGTGCAGAGAAGGTGTTAGTACTGATAATATCAGCTCCCACCTCTAAATAACGACGATGAATATCCTCTATGATATCAGGGCGTGACAGGTTCAACATATCATTATTACCCTGATAATTGAGCATCTGTAAAAGTTCAAGGTCACCCCGGAAGTCTTTCTCCGTCAAGTTATACCCTTGAATCATAGTGCCCATAGCACCGTCTAAAATCAGTATTCTATCTTTAATGTTATCCCTTAACTTCATTATGCTTTAATAATGTTTCTTTGCCCGATCCATTTCTCGTCGGTCTTCTTTTTCTTTTAGTGTTTGGCGTTTGTCGTATTCTTTCTTACCTCTTGCCAAGGCTATGTCAACCTTTGCTCGTCCGTTCTCATCAATAAAGATAAGTGTTGGAATAATGGTGAAGCCAGGAGTCTTTGAGTCAGCTTCAAGGTTGCGTATCTCTTTTCGGTTCAATAGGAGCTTTCGTGGACGTTTTGCTTCATGATTGGCATACGACCCATAGAAATAAGGAGATATATTCATCCCCTGAACCCACATTTCACCTTTTGTTATATAGCAGTAAGAATCAACCAACGAAGCCTTACCAGCACGGATAGACTTTATCTCAGTACCAGTAAGAACAATACCTGCTGTGTAAGTGTCAACGAAGAAATACTCAAAAGAGGCTTTCTTGTTTCTTATCTGTACAGGTGATTTCTTTCTTTTCTCTTGTTGTTCCTTATTCATTTTCAATTGTTGCAAAATTCTCAATATGGTCATCGATATAGGCTGCAATCATTGCACTCCAGCGTTCTTCATTGACCACAAACTCATCATCAAACTCGTCAAATTCAGGCATCTGTTCATATAAAGCCATGAAATCTTCGTCGGATTCAACAGCTTCGATCGCCTCGTGATACTTTTCGTAATATTTCTTTCCGTGACGAATGTGTGTGTATAGCTCTCGAATCCCCCAGTTGCGCATTGCTACTGCAAAAGGGTTTTTGAAGATAAAGGCACCATAACCATTGTATATCAACTGGACATAACCGCCATCCATCACTTCCTGATGAAGATAACTCCATGCTAACAGTGTTATCTGATCAGCATTCAGTTGCTGCATAGTCTCCAATGTCAGCTTATTACCTATTGCATTACCAATGGCATCAACAAAGACCTGAACAAAACTGTCCATTCCTTCTTCAACTGCTTTGCGTATATCGCTATCTTTTACTTTGATGTCAATCATTAATCATTTTATTTTTAAACAATGAATAAATTATATGAGCAAGGCAGAAGAAGCATACAGCTTATTTGCCAAGTATTGATTTTTTTATACTTTTGCAAACTTACATAAAATTATTTGATTTCATGCTTGTAGAATAAAAAAAGTTGAGATTACAATACAAACCAATTATCTAAAACAACAAGTATCTCGATCTAACCCCTCCTTCTCTCGGAGGGATTAGAGAACGATTATCTTCTATTTTTTTGCATAATCTGCAATAAGTTGTTGCAGTCCTTCTTTCGTACGAGTGTCATACTTAGCGGCATCCATACTTGGAGTATCCAGATATTCAGCCGTCAGTTTTATTCTTGTCTTCTCACTTCGTGTACCTAATAAGGCTTTATCGCCAAGATAGATAGCTCCATTTCTGTCCTTCAACTTCAAATAAAGTTCGTCTTTATCTAATGGATGTTGCAGAATATAATTGCCTTTTCCATCGGTAAAGAGAACCTCGAAGAACTGCGAATGGCGTGTTCCGATATTGATAGAACTGCTGCCACCAGCATTTCTTAACGCACTGTCTTTTAAACCCTTTGTTCCGATATAGGTCTTACCACCAGCATAGACGGTTACGTTGTCAGCAGCCTTGAATCTCTGTTCAGTATTGCCGTTTGCATCATTGCGTGTTAGTTTTACAGAAGAACCCATTGCCGGAGCATCAAGATCGATAATTCCATTAGTGCCTTTACCCATCTTCTTTTCAATAGACTCATAGATGATGGTGATGTTTCCCTCGTGTGTCGTGCCATCAGCAAGTACCACCTTACCAGGCACATTATAGATGTTCACAGAAGCTTTTTGGGCATCGTTTACCAACTGTTGTTCTTCCTCAACAGCCTGTTGTTCCTCTGCCTTAGCCTTGTTAGCCAGTCGCTGCTTAATGTCCTCCGTCATATCTCCCAATGTATAGCCGTTTGCAAGCAGTTTAGACACCATGCGATGTGCCATCTCGTTCTCAGAGAGTTTAAATGCCGTCTTGTATTCTAAGAAAGGAAGTTTCCTATCATCACAGGTTGTTATATTGCTGAAATTCTCGCTGCTAGTCCACGAACTCAGTTTTATTTCGGCAACTTGGTTGCCCACGCGGTCCTTAATATAATAGTTTCTTTTGCCCAATGATGGTTCATTGACAAGAACCTTACCCACCATCACCTTGTTGACGATAATGTCGCCATCGTCATTGATGAAGAAAGGATGCTGTGCTGTAAATTCTTCATCGCCTTTCTCCATCTTTTTAACAACGGTATAGATGCTATCCCATTTTGCAGAGAAAGGGCATGAACCCTGTGCGAAGAGGTCAGCAATGATAGATTTCTTGATGCCGTTCACTGCGAGGAGATTGGGTTTGCTATCTAACAGTTTGTAGGCAAAAAATTTCGTATTGGACAGAACTATCCTATCTTGCGGATCAGGTAATTCAAAGACTGCGCCCTCAGGCGATATAAACTTAAGCCACTCTTCTGGTGCGCTGACGCCTTGTTTCGTCTTATTGGTAATGAAACGTAAGAACTTGCTGCCCATCAAGTGTAGACAATTCGCACGTTCTTTTATCTTCTTTTAGAAGCGCTACTGGTGTTCCATTAAGTAATACCGCTCCCTTCTTTATTTTCATATCCTGGGCATGTGCGGAAAGCACCATGAAGCTGGCGATGAAGCCTAATACTGTTTTCTTCATATTGTTTATTAAAATTAAATATTAAGATGATTTGTTTTGCAAAGATAACCTTTTTTCTTGATTAATTAACAAATACTATACCTTTTTCTCCTTTTATTTATTTATCTCCAAAAATTGCATTTCCTGATTGACCTTACATAATATGACAACAGCAAAACGAGATACAGCAGAAGACAGTAAACGACCTTATGTGTAAATATTTTTCACAGCTCAAATTTCTATTAGTGCTCATTAGGACTTGAATTAAGGCTTAATTGGCTTTGAAAAGACACCCTTTTGATGTCGAAGTAACGCCCTTTTGAAGCCCAACTAAGCACCTTTTTTTGCAGAGGTTTTTCAATATTCTGATTAACAGGAGGTTATAAACACGCTAAAAGGGGACTTTTCTTATGATTTTTAGCTGCGAAGCATAAGAATTTATGTCAATATTTTTCAAAGCGTATATATGATTTTCGATAGATGAAAAGGCCTATTCCTATTAATGTTTTCTGGTATATCTGCTTGGTATGATAAGTATAGAATGGAATAATACAGCAAATAGGAAACTTTGGTAAGCTAACTACTTGCAGCATACCAACAAAAAAGCCCACTCATTAAAATGAGCAGGCTTTAATTCTATAGTTGTAAATTGATTACTCTTCAACTGGAGTGAAATCATCCTTACCTACACCGCAAAGAGGGCAAACCCAATCATCTGGAATATCCTCAAATGCTGTACCTGGCTCAATGCCGCTATCTGGATCACCAAGTTCTGGGTCATAAATATAACCACATGTCTCGCATTCGTACTTCTTCATAATGCTTCTGTTTATAATGTTAAAAAAATAAATTTAATTTGAATTATATCGCTTGCAAAGTTACAAGTATTTTTGTAATAATTACACAATTAAATAGTTAAAAAAATGCTATTGAATTAAAGGGTTGATATTACTTATTTATTCAAAACTTATTGATTTATAGGTAAATACAATACTTGTATGTTTGGTAAAAAAAGAATCTTTAAGGATTTAATTCGTACATTTCACTTGGTATTTTTCGTTTCAATACTTCAAGTTTAAATTCCTTTCCAATGATTATTCCACTATCACGTAAAACAGCCTCAATCGTCTTTTTAGCTAATTCTGGATGATTATTCTCGTCACTCAGATGGCATAACCATACATGTCGTAAAGCAGGTGAAGCATTCTCTACAAGTGCTTTTGCACAGGCTTCATTACTAAGATGTCCGTTTGGTCCACTGATACGTTCCTTTAAATGCCGTGGATATGGACCAGCAGCCAACTTCTCTGGTTCATGGTTTGCCTCAATTACCAAGTAATTAGAAATAGAAATAAACTGAGCAATCTCATCTGTGATATGTCCACAATCGGTGATTAATGTAAATCGAATACTCTCATATTCTACAGAATAACCAACACAGTCTGTGCTATCATGGGGTACTCCGAAAGGGGTTACTTTAAATTCACCAATAGTAATCTCTTCGCCTTTTTGTACGAATTTAACGTATTGTTGATCGACTTTACGTCTTACACACCAGTTCTGACTAATTCCTCTATGAACATCTTTTGTTGTATATACAGGTAGTTGCAAATCACCACTTATAGAGCCAACAGACTTCACATGATCGGCATGATCATGGGTGATAAGCACATTATGAACCATATTTAATTGCAGACCATAGTTGTGGAAATGCTTCTTTAATGTACGAATACCAACACCACAATCAATCATTAGACAGTCTGTGTCGGTATATAAAAGATAGCAATTACCACTACTACCACTGCCGAAAGATAAAAACCTCAGCATTATTTTCTTATTTTAGGCAAATGTAACAAAAGTATTTTGATAGACAAAATTATTGTTTATGTTTGCCTTATTATACACTTTACTTTAGGAATAATTAAACATAAAAGTATCTATGAAATGACTAAAATGGAAGTCCTACGGCGAAATGGAACGTAAAGTCTCGTTTTAGATTTGGATGCCATAAAGCATAATGCTCTTCCGTACTTGTATAAGCAGGGTTAATGGCTTTCATACCACCATCAAATCGAAGTATGAAGTAATCGAAATTGAGTCGTAAACCAAGTCCGTATGCAACCGCTATTTGATTATAGAAACTCTTAAAGCTAAACTGTCCGCCTGGTTGGTCAGCATAGTCACGTAGTGTCCATATGTTTCCTGCATCTATGAAGGCTGCCGCATCAAGTTTCCAAAACAGATGTGTACGATACTCTGCGTTTAAATCAAGCTTCATATCACCAGTCTGGTTGATAAAGTCTATTCGACCATCAACACCCTTAAACTTACCCGGTCCCAACTCTCTTACGCTCCAACCGCGAACAGAGTTGGCACCACCAGAGAAATAACGTTTCTCAAATGGGAGTACAGTACTATTGCCATAAGGAATCGCAATGCCAAAGCCACCATGTAAAGCTAAGGAGTTACGTTCGTCAAATCGTAGTATCTTAGTATAATCGAAGTCGAACTTTGCGTATTGTGCATAGGCAATATTGAAAAGTGTTCGTTTTCCTTCGCTATTCTTTTTAAAGTTGAAGACACCACTCAAGCCATTCAGTAAGTTGCCTGCCAATTCCATTCTTGCTCTGAAAGCTTGGTTAGTACCACTATAATTTATGCCAAAACCTGTTCGTAAAATAAACAAATCTTGATAGTTATATCGAAGAATGGCATTGCGTGTTGTCGCATTGTCGAGGTAATCATGCTTAAAAGTCTCACTAATCCAGGGCATATATACATAGCTGAGATTAAGGAGATCAAAGTCATAGGTCAGGTGACGAACAGGATCCGACCAATGATATTTCCATGCAGAAGAAAAGACTCGACGGTGGAACTCTGGTCTGTTTTGTAGATTCCAGCCCACAGATACCTCTGATGTAGCACTACTCTTTCTTTTAAAGTTCTTTGATATGAATGGAGCTAAGAAGCGAGGGAACTGTAGATGTGCTTGTACACTATACTCCTCATAGTCGCTATTCTTATAGCCCTCAAGACCTTTGATGGCCTCAAAAGCAGCACGGAACTCTAAACTTAAATGTTCACTACCTCTAAAAAGGTTCCTATTCTGATAAGAAAGTACGGCTGCCGCGCCTAAATCACCCGCTGTATTTGTTCCTTCTGGTTGGAAAGAGATGGTGTTTGGTTTATTGTTTGAAACCTGAATATCAGCATCTAAGTAATGCGTAGAAGATGTTGTATAGGTAAATGTCTTACCTATCACCAAACTATCATAGCGAGGAACTTCCCTAAAATTGATGTTCGTATAGCGTACTGCACCAAGCCGAGAGAAGTTGTTATAAGTCTTTTGTAAGTCTGTAGCCGAGAAGTATTTGCCTTTTTCTATTAGTGTATTGTCTTCCAATACTCCCTTTCTAAGATGAAAACCTGTAGAATCACCTGGAATAAAATTGACGTTATTGATGATATAGCGTGGGTGTAATGTTGGTTTAGCATCACTATTCTCAACGTATTTCATTAAGTGTAAGGTCACGTTTACATGCTGTCTACCTTGCGTAGAGTCTGCAGTATAATATATGAAGTCCTTATGAAATCTGTAAAAACCAGAGTCATTCAGGATATGTGTCAGTCTTTTACGCTCGTCATCCAAGGATGTAACGGTAAACTGATGTGGTCGATCAGTATCTTTTTTTGAGGTGAGGAGCAAGTACTCTTTCAATGACAGAATCCTCTATCTCATAGTTAAATCGATTAATAATATAAGGGTTGCCCGGGTGAAGTAGGTAGTTAAGGGTCAGTTTCTTTCCTTTAACCTTTTTCTCTACGTCTACTGTTGCATTCATATAACCCATATTCTGCATTGCAACGGTCAAGTCCTCAGACGAAAGACGAGCCTGAACAGAATCATACAATACGGGTTCCTCTCCCATTCTACGGAGTGTACGGTTAATCCATTTCGTAGTATCTTGTCCCGCCATAGCGTAAGTTCCTAATGGAATCTTAAAGAGAGAGAACCAACGTGAGTTCCCTTTTTGACGTACATACTGCATCAGAAGTGATGAGTTAACGTCCTTTCTGTCAGAACGTAGCTCTACCTTATCCAAAAGATATTGCCCATCAGGAACAAACTTATCTGATGAACACGCTATGACAACAAGTATAGTCATAACGATAAGGAGGGGTGTGAGAAATCTATATGTCTTTGAAAATAGCATTGATATCCTAATTTGTTAATCCCAAAATAATACACGTAATCGCAAAGAAGGTTGACTTTCAATTTGCCGAACGTAGCTTATTTTATGCAAAGGTAGTAAAAAGTTAAGAAGTAATAGTCGGCGAGTGGATAGTTTTTTGTAAATTTGCGAAGTGATATCAAAAAATAAGATAAGCTTATCCGTTCTCTTGAGACAAAAAAAGGCAGAGAGAAAGTAGGATTATTTGTAGCAGAAGGACCCAAAGTTGTCAATGATTTGCTACACGAAGGGTTTGTGGCAGATGAAATTTTAGAAGATATTGAAGATATCAAAAAGGTTTCTTTTCTACAACATCCACAGCCTGTTTTGGGTGTTTTCAAGATGCCAGAAGAAGATTGTAAAGTAACAAATAATTACTTAAGTCTATTCAATGAATACATTGATAATCAACTTGTATTAGCCCTTGATGGCGTGCAAGACCCCGGTAATCTTGGTACAATCATACGAATTGCAGATTGGTTTGGAATTGAAAACATTTTCTGTTCGCATGAGACAGCTGATTGCTGGAATCCAAAGGTTGTGCAGGCAACGATGGGAAGTATTGCAAGAGTAAAGCTTCATTACTTAAACTTGAATGAGTTGATAGACCATCTCCCCTGTTGACTACCCTATCTATGCCACGCTTTTGGATGGTAATAACATCTATAGTCAAGAACTCTCTCATCACGGAATGATTGTAATGGGAAATGAGGGAAAAGGTATATCTTCGCAGCTTAGAACAAAGATTAACCGAAAACTTCTGATTCCAAACTATCCTCCAGAGCGTGAAACGGCAGAGTCTTTGAATGTAGCCATCGCAACATCTATCGTTTGTGCTGAGTTCAGAAGACGATAAAAGGCTCTTATTCTTGGAATAATTAACTACCAACCTACAAAGAAACATAATATGATAAACTTACAAAATCTAATTAGAACAAATATTAGAGAACTCATCTCTTGCGCTGAAACAAAAGCTGAAGAGAATGTAAGGGATTCTCAACATATTATGCTTGATGCTAATGAAAATCCATATAACAAACCTTTTAACCGCTATCCTTCTGACGATCAGATAGAGTTGAAAGAAGAACTTGCCAAGCTAAAAGGTGTTAGAACTAAGGAGATTTTCTTAAGCAATGGCTCTACAGAGGCGATAGATATGTGCTATCGTATCTTCTGTCAGCCAAAGGTTGATAATGTTGTTGCGGTAGAACCGACCTGTGAACTATACAAACATTTTGCCAGATTAAATGATATTGAATACCGCTCAGTACTTTGGATGAAGAGTTTCAGTTAAATGCTACAGAACTTCTCAAGGCTTGTGACAAGCATACAAAGTTAGTATGGCTTTGCTCTCCTAATACGCCAAGCGGTAATTTACTGAATGTTGAAGAAGTTGAGAAGGTATTGAAAGGATTTGATGGTATTGTTATTATTGATGAGGCTTATGCTGATTTTACACGCTTACCAACCTTTCGAGAGCGTATATCAGAATTCCCTAATATAATAGTACTCAACACTTTTTCTAAGGCATGGGCAAGTGCTGCTATCCGTTTAGGTGTGGTTTATGCACAAGAAGCTATTATAAGCATCTTCAACAAGGTGAGCAGTCCTTACCATATTAGCCAACTGACACAAGAACAAGGACTTGATGCACTTAAGCATCGCTATGATATTGAGGATTGGATAAAGATACTCTTATTAGAGCGTAAGCGTATGATTCTTGCCTTTGAGAGTTTAGCTTGTTGTGAGAAAGTCTATCCATCGAATGCCAATTTCTTCTTAGCAAAGATGAAAGATGCACAAAGTGTGTATGACTATCTGTGTAAAAAAGGTATCCATGTTAGGGAATGCTCTAACGTTTCGTTATGCGGTAATTGCTTACGTATAACAATTGGTTCCAAGGCTGAAAACGCAGAAATCCTTGGAATACTTAGGTATTATAAGCCAACAAAATAGTCTTAAAGTCTATAAGTTGATGTTGCTTTATTACAGCATCAACTTATAGATAATCAAATACTTCTGTTTAGTATTATACGATAAGACGTCTTCGTATAAGTAATTTAGCAATGTCTTATTTATTTCATGGTGACTATAAGGTATGGCTCTAATGCCTTTTTAGGATAGTGCGGAGCCCCAGCACCAATGGTGCGGACGGTTAACACCAATGGTGCGGACGATTAATAAATACGCGGACCAAAGATAGTTGTACCCACACGAACCATTGTTGAGCGACATTCCACGGCTATATCATAGTCATGACTCATACCCCATGAACGCTCTTTGAATTCAGGGTCATCTGCAAAATACTTGCCTTCAATTCGTCAAAGAGGTCTGCTGCTAACGTCATTTCCTTTTTAATCTGATTACGGTCATCTACATTTGATGCCATCATCATTAAACCTGAGATGTGTACATTCTTAAGTTCCTTCCATTCACCGCCTTCCAATAGCTCACGACAAGCATCAGGAGTGAAGCCATACTTCGTTTCCTCTTCTGCAATATGAAGTTCAAGAAGAACGTTGATGACACGGTTGTGCTTCGCAGCTTGCTTATTGATTTCCTTTAAAAGCTTCAAAGAGTCAACAGCTTCAACCATAGAGATATAGGGAGCAATATACTTCACTTTATTGGTCTGTAGATGACCAATAAAGTGCCACTCTATATCCTTTGGGAGTGTCTCAACCTTATGGGATAGTTCCTGCACCTGACTCTCGCCAAAGATACGCTGTCCTTCACGATAAGCCACTTCCAAATATTCGTTAGGGTGAAACTTACTGATGGCAACCAACTTCACACCATCAGGAAGATTCCCAAGCACTTCGTGTAAATTATTTGCTACATCATACATAACTGTAAGTTTCTTTCTTGTTTACTTATTAAGTTATTGTTCGAATTCTGGCTTCTCGTTCTTCTTACCAGCATGATGTTCAAAGACGTCCATTATCTTTGTTTCAGTGATAGCTGCAATCTCGTAATCAATCATAGTAGAACCCATCACCTCGTCTACATGCTTAACAGCACCGCTTACAGAATGAGCCTGAACAAGATAAGTTACTGAAGTACGCTTTTCCTTATCTGTCTTTCATCTAATGTTATGAAAGAAAGCTTTGCCTTAAACCACTTGTCGTCAGTATCAATATCACTAAAGAAAATCTCACCGAATGGTGCTGGGGAAATGGCTTTTACGTCAAACTCACCGCTAACATAGTGTGACATTTCCTCTGTGATAAACTCCTCAGCCTCAGAGAAACTGAATGCATCAACCACATACTGTTCAATGACTTTCTTGTTCTGACCATCTTCCATGGTCTTGTCATATCTAACTCGTGTCTCAAACCAAGTGCTTGTTCTACTTCTCATAATTATTCTTTAGTTTTAAGCCCTGCTTTTTCAGCTATCAAATAAAGACAAAATGAAAAGCAATAGGCGGTTTTATAGATGTGCAAAAAGTAGTAAAAAATCTGCGTTAATCAGCTAAAAGTGCGGTTAAAATAAAAAAAATGTCTATCTTTGCATCATAGTAAAGAATATAAGAGCAGACATCTTCTACTCTCATACATTATCGGGAGAATAAATAAAGTCATTATGCCGGAAATATCAGTTCGTGGACTTGAAATGCCGGAGTCACCTATTAGAAAACTGGCTCCACTTGCCGTTGCAGCAAAGAAACGTGGTATTAAAGTTTACCATTTGAATATCGGTCAACCAGATCTTCCAACACCGCAATGCGGACTGGACGCTCTGAAAAAGATTGATCGTAAACTTTTAGAGTACTCACCATCTCAAGGCTATCTTTCTTATAGAGAAAAACTCTGTGACTTTTATGAGAAGTTCAACATAAACGTCACACCAGACGATATCATCATTACTGCTGGTGGTTCTGAAGCTGTGCTGTATTCTTTTATGGCATGTCTAAATCCTGGAGATGAAATCATCGTTCCAGAGCCTGCATATGCTAATTATATGGCATTTGCTATATCAGCTGGTGCAAAGATAAAGACGATTGCAACCTCTATAGAAGAAGGATTTGCACTGCCTAAGGTTGAGAAGTTTGAGGAACTTATCAATGAGAAGACACGTGCTATCATGATATGTAATCCAAACAACCCTACTGGTTATCTGTATACAAGAAGGGAGATGAATCAGATTCGTGACCTCGTTAAGAAGTACGATCTTTATCTCTTCTCGGATGAGGTTTATCGTGAGTATATCTATACAGGGTCGCCTTATATCTCTGCAATGCACTTACAGGGAATTGAGAATAATACGGTTCTTATTGATTCTGTGTCAAAGCGTTACAGTGAGTGTGGTATTCGTATTGGTGCGTTGATAACAAAGAATGAAGAGATACGTAAGGCTGTAATGAAGTTCTGTCAGGCACGTCTCTCTCTCCCCCACTGATTGGTCAGATTGTTGCTGAAGCAAGTCTTGATGCACCTACTTCATACTATCGTGATGTCTATGATGAATATGTGGAGCGTCGTAAATGTCTTATTGACGGACTGAATCGCATTCCAGGCGTTTACTCTCCTATTCCTATGGGAGCCTTTTATACTGTAGCTAAACTCCCTGTTGACGACTCAGATAAGTTCTGTCGTTGGTGTTTGGAGGAATTCAACTATGAAAGTGAGACTGTAATGATGGCTCCAGCCAGTGGCTTCTATACAACGCCAGGTGCTGGACATAACCAAGTTCGTATTGCTTACGTACTTAAACGTGAAGACTTACAGCGTGCTTTGATTGTTCTTCAAAAAGCTTTGGAGGCATATCCAGGACGTGTAGATGAAGAGTAAAGTCTGTTTATAATTCACAATTCATAGTTCATAATTCATAATTATGATTACTGATATTTGTTTTCGTTAATCCCTTTCTCAATTTTATTTAGGAGAGTATTATAGGTTGACGATAGGCAAATAACTGTAAGCAAGGAATAAAAATAAGCTTGTATAATTAATATATTGAAATAGAATATACTCATACAGAATGAAGGTAATCATAATTATGAATTATGAATTTTGAATTCTGAATTAAAGAAGTAATCATAATTATGAATTATGGATTATGAATTCTGCATTAAAGTAGTCATCATAATTTTGAATTATGAACTATGAATTATAAATTAAAACAATGAACTATCCGCTTTTTATTGCTCGTAAAATATATAACGGAGGAGACAAGACACGAAAGGTGTCGAAGCCTGCTATTACTATTGCTACTATTGGTGTAGCAATCGGTTTGGCTGTAATGATTGTGTCTGTATGTGTTGTATTGGGTTTTAAGCATACTATCCGTGATAAGATGGTAGGCTTTGGGAGTCATATAACTGTAGCCAACTTCCTTACATTGCAGGGCTCTGAGCAATATCCAATAGCAGTAAACGATTCACTAATAAAGGAACTCAAGGCGGTACCTGGCATTAAACATGTGCAGCGTTATGCGTATACACAGGGTATTTTAAAGACCGACAATGATTTCTTAGGTGTTATGTTAAAAGGTGTTGGACCAGACTTTGACTCTACTTTTATACATAACAATATGGTGGAAGGAAGTCTCCCCCATTTCTCTGCCACAGAGAATCAACAGAAGTTAGTTATTTCTAAAACGATTGCAGACAAACTTAATCTGAAGGTGGGACAACGTCTTTTTGCCTACTTTATCAACGATCAAGGTGTTCGTACACGTAAGTTTACTATCGCTGGTATCTATGAAACAAATATGAAGCAGTTTGATTCGCAGATTTGTTTTACTGATTTATATACAGCTAACAAGCTAAACGGATGGGAAGCAGACCAATATAGCGGAGTGGAATTACTTGTTAACGACTTCTCACAACTAAATAATATAACTCTTCGCGTACTTAATAAAGTGAAGAATACGACTGACCATTACGGAGAAACTTACTCTGCAGAGAATATTATAGATCAAAATCCGCAGATATTCTCTTGGCTTGATTTAATGGACTTAAACGTATGGATTATTCTTGCACTTATGGTAGCGGTTGCGGGTGTCACGATGATATCAGGTCTATTGATTATCATTCTCGAACGTACCCAGATGATTGGTATCTTAAAGGCACTTGGTTCACGTAATCGTCAGATACGTCATATCTTCCTTTGGTTTGCTACTTTTATTATTGGTAGAGGTCTGCTTATTGGTAACCTCATAGGATTTGGTATTATCTTCTTGCAGAAGTGGACTGGACTTATAAAGCTCGATCCACAAACTTATTATGTAAGCACGGTACCAGTAGAAGTCAACCTTCCACTTATCATTGCTCTTAACCTCGCGACATTGTTGGCATGTGTTGCAGTTCTGATTGCACCAAGCTATCTTATAAGTCGCATTCATCCAGCTAAGTCAATGCACTACGAGTAATAACATTTATCCCCTTCAGAATGAAAGCTATGAAAAGGAATCGAGTGGTTATCTATATTTCTGTTGTTACGGAGATTATTTTGGTTGTACTCTGTGTTATTAAATATATCCCTGTATATAGCATCTATATAGGAAAGCTGCGGGCTAAGGATCTAATAGAAAGATTAGAGACATATAAAAAACAGCACGGAGAATATCCGGAAACATTGAAGCCTATAGGCTTTCCAAAGGCTGAAATAGGTGAGTATGTGGAGTATAAAGGTACTTGTTATTATTATATAAGACAAAGTGAATGTGACTTTGATTTGGAAATTACTGATGGTTTAGACTCCCCTATTTACTATTCACTTGCCGAAAAATGGTTTAGTGTCAACAGGGGTGAAATTATCAAACAGCTTACAGAACCACTTTATAAAAAATATCTATTAGCAGAGTCTTCAAATAAACTCACAACCTCAGTACGTAGCAACGTTACAAAAAGTGAGAAGGAAAACATTCCTTTCTTTAACTACACAACAGCAGACAGCATAATTTTTATAAAGAAGTTTTATGACAAGAAACATATTGCTTCAAAGGGCTTTGCTTTAGTTGACGTTAAAACTAAAAGAATAAAGCCTATTGGAGCTTGGACTATATTTACTTACAACGGAAAGAGTTATCAAGTTACTTATGACAAAGATTCATCTAAAGGACAAATTTTATCACGTCTTTACTTGCGAACTACATGCATTGGTTATTAAATTAGGTCTACTTACTATCTTATCTTTGATGGTGTTTTCTTGTACGCTTAGAAAGCCTATTGAAGTGAAGAAGCATAGAACTGATATTAGCTTTATTAATAACCGAGATATTCATTTTGATATCTTGTATGTGGCTTGCGATTCCTGTTTTCCTATTCACGATATTGGTTATCGTGTATGTGTCAAGTTATCCGCCGACGAGGATAGCCTTATAAGAACTATTAAGAAAGAACAATGGATGCAACTTTTGCAGAATTCGGCAACTGATTATGCAGCCAATGCCTTGTTATATTCCCTTTACAATCGTAATGCAATAGTTTTATTATGCCATAGAGACATCGAAGATTGGAGGATGTCTATGAAGGAAGATGATATAAATTACTGGAAAGGTAATCTTCGGTTTTGTAAAGAAAATTATAAGATTGAAAAATAATTAAGGCTTACTTCGATTTGAATTAAGGTTTAATTGAGGTTCAAAAGGGCGTTAATTGAAGCCTTACTAACGCCCTTTAAGAGTCCTATTAAGCACCTTTTCTTGTACAAGTCTGTAATCGTTTGATATGCTTTTAGTTACAAAGGCGATTTAAAACGTTGTTTTCTTATCGTCGTAAGGTGTTAGATAAGAATTTTATGTAAACTATTTTCCAAATCTTCTCGTGATGAATTTAGAATGAAAATTATTGGTGTCCGATAAAAACTTTTTTTGCGTTCATATCTTTTTAATTCAGAATAATAAAAAAACGGGCTGATTGTTTTTGCACATTCAGCCCTTTCTTTATTTCCTTTGTAGTTGTCAAAATAAAACAATGAAATAAGATGAACAAAAAGTACACATTTTATCGGACAGCCGCTATATGTTCAACTGTTAAACTATTTTAATCGTGATAAAATTCTCTCTGAGCCAAGCTCAGGGAGGTGAACACTATATAAAGAAGTTTGATGCATGGCATCATCTTGTTGTCATGCTTTTATGCCGTAATGCTGCGTTTAGACTCTCTGCGTGAGATAAAGGCCTCCTCTTTGCTAATGTTAATCGCTTTAATCATCTTGGTTTAAAGCATTTTCCCTTTGTCGAAGTACCTTATCAGATGCAAATAAACGTCGAGATTCCGAGATATTCGGTTCTATCTATATGAACCTATATGAGAAATACCGCCATAAGCTTTTACTCGGACAGCCCAAATTGTGGACAGCCCAAATGGCTGAAGAATCTAAAGATAATAGATTCTACGACAATAAGTCTGTTTTCTAACCTAGTCTTTAAAGGAGTAGGACGTAATCCCAAAACTGGTAAGAAAAAGGGTGGAATAAAAGTACATACAGAGATATTTGCCAATGAGAATGTTCCAAGCGATATCAAGTTCACATCTGCAGCTAGTCATGATCAGTTTGCACTTATCCCAGAACGATACGCCAATGAGGAACTGATTGCTTTTGACAGAGCCTATATAAACTATGAAAAGTTCTCTGAACTGACGCAAAGAGGCGTTATATATGTAACTAAGATGAAAAATAATCTTAGCTTTGAAAGAATTGCTGATACGGATTACCAGATGACTACAGATTATGGAGCTGTACGCGTAGAAACCATTCTCTTCCATAAGCATACAAAGGAAAAAGATATTTACCATAAAGCAAGAAAAATCACATATCAGGATAAGACCAAGAAAGGGAAAATCAGATTCATATCACTGCTGACCAATGATTTTCAGATGTCGGCAGAAGATATTATAGCTATCTATAAGAGACGATGGCAAATAGAAACCTTATTTAAACAAATAAAACAGAATTTCCCGCTAAGATACTTCTATGGAGAGAGTGCGAACGCTATAAAAATACAAATATGGATTACGCTTATAGCCAATCTGCTTATAACCCTAGTGAAGAACAAAATAAAGAGATCTTGGAGCTTCTCAGGCTTGGCAACAATGATAAGAATTCTACTTATGAGTTATGTCTCAATACAAAGCTTCTTTGAGCAGCCACATAGAGACTGGGATAGATTGATTACCCAGGTAAAAGCCCCACCAGAAGAGTTGTCATTATTCTAGGGGGGCTTGGAATTTGAAATTAGAACTAATTATGCCTATTTCAGCAGGATTGAGAGAGGATATTGCAGTATATGGAGGTTTTATCGGACAGCAATAAATGAAATATCACTCATAGGTATTTAGTTGTTACTAAGCACATGTCGTGCTGTTGGTAAACACCTGTGGTGCGAATGGTAAACACGAATGGTGCGAGTGCTAAATACTTTATATAAAGTTAGCACAGTGGAATCTTTTTAGGTCTTAATTCCTGTGATAGATATCTAAAGTTTATTGGGAGAAAACAACTCTCCTTCTAAACCAACAATAGCGTCAATGCTTATTCTCTTTCTGTCTTTCATTATAATGATGCGTTCACTGGTACGAATAGCCTTGACAACACCAGTAATCGTAAGATAATGTCCCCCATCCTTACGTCCATCGGGCTGGAAAAAGGTAATAGAGATAGTTGGCTCTTCTTCTAAATGAGAGGAAAGAATTGAGAGCTTTCGGTCCATCAATTGACGGTCGTCTTCCATCATCTCAATCTTAGGACTTGTCTGTCGGGCAGTCTCTGCAATCGCTGCACCATAACCAGTGAGAGCAGCAAAAGGAGCAAATTGAGCAGCACGGTTATACAGACTCATCTGCGGATGCCGCTTTGAGACGTGACGAGGAAGGTGAATAATATCGTCGTAATTATCTGTCATGCTTTATGTCCTCCTATCTGTTTATTACGTTCCTTTGCCGTTGAACCTTCATCAAAGTTTAAACCACGAAGCAAAGAGTTCTTACCAAACTTGTTCTTGATATTAATAATGGTTTCTTGTATCTTTCGTTCACGTGCTAATGCCGCTTCTTCAATTTGCTTCTCTTTCTTTACAGCCTCATAATCTGTGAACATATCAAGTTCAACTGGTTTGGAGTCTCGCCGTTTCATCTGCTCTTCACTGATAACGTGATTGGTTGATATATTTAATCTTCTAACCAATAAGCGTTTATCAACAATCTCATCATAAAGTGCAAGGATAGCCTTTCCTATCAGTCGAGAGGAAGATGTAAAGCGGTGGAGATTGGCTGTTCCGTGAGCACTCTTAGGTACTTTTCGTCCGTACCAGTCTACAGAAACAGGACCAGTATAATCCTTTCCTGCAGGGGAAGTAAGGCTTTCACGGTCGTAACCAACATACAGAACAAGTTGGTCAGACACACAACGTTTCTCAACTAAGTCTAATGCAATGGCATCAGCCATCTCTTGTACGACAACTCTTGCCTTACGAAAACTATAAGCCTCTTGGAGAACTTGACCACTACTCATCGAACTATGCTCCGGTCGATAAGCCTTAACCATCTCCATCGTACAAGACTCCCAACCCCAAGCATGGTCGATAAGTAGTTCGGCATTCACGCCAAAGAGCTTATAAAGCAGTTCTCTTGATGGATAGAACAACGTGCAATCTTACCCATTGTGTCAATTCCATAGGAATAAAGACGCTGTGCAATGCCTCTTCCTACACGCCAAAAGTCGGTGAGTGGACGGTGGTCCCATAGTTTATCACGATAACTTTTCTCATCTAATTCGGCAATACGTACACCATCTTTGTCGGCAGGTATGTGCTTTGCAACAATGTCCATCGCTACTTTACAAAGGTACATATTCGTTCCTATGCCTGCTGTTGCAGTGATACCAGTCTCACGTAAGACATCACGTATCATCTTTATTGCTAACTCGTGGGCAGTCATACGATAGCTGGAGAGGTAAGCTGTAGCATCGATAAAGACCTCATCAATGGAGTAAACATGTATGTCTTCTGGGGCAATATAGCGCAGGTAAATATTGTAAATCTTTGCGCTATGCTTGATATAATGCGACATACGAGGGATTGCCGTAAGATAATCAACAGCCCAATCAGGATGTTGTTCGAGTTCTTTCGCGTTGTATGATTTTCCTGTAAGTGCTTTTCCTGCTAAGAGACAACGTTCCTCATTAACCTCTCTCAAGCGTTGTATCACTTCAAAAAGACGTGCACGGCCAGGAATTCCGTGTGCTTTCAGAGATGGTGAGACGGCAAGACAAATAGTCTTTCTGTTCTTCCTTTATCCGCTACAACCAAGTTGGTTGTCATTGGGTCAAGTCCACGCTCTACACATTCCACACTGGCATAGAACGATTTAAGGTCTATGGCAATGTAAGTCTTAGTAGATGGTTTTCTTGATGAAGACATTTTGAAGAAGGAATAAGTGTTTGAAAGTTTTATAGAATAGTATTGCAGGAATCAAAAGACAATGAAAGAGAATTAGTGAAGTTAAGCATCAATTCTCCGTTACAGATAAATTAGAATCGTATCTTACTTCACTAACTCTCTCTAAAATCCTTTTTTCAGCTTTTAATAGTCCTTTTCTGTGTATTGCTCATCCAGCAACACCTTTGAAGGAGATTTGCCTGAACGATAAGTATATCGGAAGTTGAAGCCAGCGTCTTTATAACCTTTTGTGCCTGTATCAGCTTTCAAAGCATCACGCAAAGCTTTTCTTAACTCAGACTTCTTTGCGTTAACAGCCTGTTCGTTATCTGCATTTCCTACAAGTGAGTAATAGTAATGGATGGTTCGAGACGAAGGTTCAAAGACCATACTGTCCATTCGTGTGTCATTTACTACGGGTGTAGGACACTTCTTTTCTGTATATTCTTTACATTCTTGTGCTGCTCTGTCCTCCAGACTTTTATGACAAGCAGAAAGAGAAAGCAGCAGTACGCCTGCATAGAGTAAGTGTTTCATTCTCATTCAAGTTAATATTAATTTCGTAAGGGCTTTATGTAAAGATAACACTTTTTATCTTCACCCTAATCATATATCCGTTGCAAAGATAAGAAAAATAGGCAATTTCTTATTTTAAGGTTCTTAATTCTCAATAATTATGACTATATTTGCACTTTGAAAATATAGACAAACTGATGAATCATATAAGAAATTTCTGCATTATTGCCCATATTGACCATGGTAAATCAACCTTGGCGGATCGTCTCCTTGAATATACTCAGACGATAAAGATTACTGGTGGACAGATGCTTGACGATATGGACTTGGAGCGTGAACGTGGTATTACTATCAAGAGTCATGCTATCCAAATGGAGTACACATTGGATAAGGAGAAATATATTCTTAATCTTATCGATACTCCGGGCCATGTAGACTTCTCGTATGAGGTGTCACGAAGCATTGCTGCGTGTGAAGGTGCATTGCTTATCGTTGATGCTACACAGGGGAGTACAGGCTCAGACGATTTCTAACCTCTATATGGCTATTGATCATAACTTGGAAATTATCCCTGTTATCAACAAGATTGATATGCCAAATGCTATGCCAGAAGAGGTTGAAGACGAGATTGTTGACCTCATTGGTTGTGACCCAAAGGACATCATTCGTGCCAGTGGAAAGACTGGTGAGGGTGTGCCAGACATACTTGAAGCAATCATTAAGCGTATCCCTTCACCAACAGGTGATACCAAAGCTCCGTTGCAGGCGCTTATCTTTGACTCTATCTTCAACTCTTTCCGTGGTATTATCACACTGTGTAAGGTTGAGAATGGTGTCATCAAGAAGGGTGATAAAGTTAAGTTTGTACAGACAGGAATGGAATACGCTGCTGATGAAGTGGGCGTATTGAAGATGGATATGATGCCTACCCAACAGCTCTCAACAGGAGAGGTGGGATACATCATCTCTGGTATCAAGACTGCCACAGAGGTGAAGGTGGGTGATACTGTTACCCATATAGTCAATCCTTGTGAGAAAGCTATTGAAGGATTCCAAGAAGTAAAGCCTATGGTCTTTGCTGGTGTCTATCCTGTTGACCCAAATGATTACGAAGGATTGCGTTCTTCATTGGAGAAACTGCAGTTGAATGATGCCTCACTAACCTTCCAGCCAGAGAGTTCTCAGGCTTTGGGCTTTGGTTTCCGTTGTGGCTTCTTAGGTCTGCTTCACATGGAGATTATACAGGAACGTTTGGATCGTGAGTTCAACATGGATGTCATTACCACTGTGCCTAACGTAAGTTACATGGTGTATGACAAGCAAGGAAATGAAAAGGAGGTTCATAATCCATCTGGTCTACCAGATCAGACAATGATTGATCATATTGAAGAACCTTATATTAAAGCTTCTATTATCACCTCCAGTGATTACATTGGTCCTATCATGACGCTTTGTCTTGATAAGCGAGGTGAACTCATTAGTCAGAACTATGTGAGTGGAAATCGTTTGGAACTCCTCTTCATGCTTCCATTGGGTGAGATTGTGATAGACTTCTATGACAAGTTGAAGAGTATTTCTAAGGGTTACGCTTCATTTGATTATCATATCGATTCTTATCGTCCTTCAAAGTTAGCTAAGCTTGATATTCTTTTGAATGGAGAGCCTGTTGATGCCCTATCAGCACTGACACATGAGAGTAATGCTGTTGTTTTTGGTCGAAGAATATGTGAGAAACTAAAGGACTTAATCCCACGTCAGCAGTTTGATATCGCTATTCAGGCTGCTATCGGAGCAAAGATTGTTGCACGAGAGACCGTTAAGCAGGTACGTAAGGACGTGACAGCCAAGTGTTATGGTGGTGACATCAGCCGTAAGCGTAAACTTCTTGAGAAACAGAAGAAGGGTAAGAAACGTATGAAACAGATTGGAAACGTACAGGTACCACAGAAAGCATTCCTTGCAGTATTGAAGTTAGATTAATATCAAAGAGTTAAGAAAGGAAAGGAAAATGAAAGATTTGGTGAACGATTCAAGAGATATAGCGCGTGAATTGGCACGTAAATATAGTACGATGACTCATGATGAGTTGGATGTACTTGAAAGTATCCTCGTACCAATGAAATTCGCAAAAGGACAGATGATTCTCAGTGAAGGTGAAATCTGCAAGCACGTTTATTATATAGAAAGAGGCCTAATTCGTCAATTCTATTTTAAGAACGGTAAACAGATTACTGAACACTTAGGAGAGGATAGAAGTATCTTTATGTGTATTGAAAGTCTTTTCCGTGAGGAGCCAACCAAACTACAGGTTGAGGCTTTAGAGCCAACATGGGTTTATGCGCTACCAAAACAGAAGTTGGAGCAGGTGGCACTTCATAATGTTAATATTCAGATTCTCTATCGTAAGATATTAGAAGAGAGTCTTATCACCTCACAGGTACATGCTGACCTTGTACGTTTTGAGACTGCACAGGCTCGTTATAAGAGAATGTGTAAGTTAAGTCCACAGGTTATCTTGCGTGCACCGCTGGTTTATATTGCCAGCTATCTGCAGATGACACCAGAAACATTAAGCCGTGTTCGTTCGTCAACATTGCTTGATGATTAATGAGTCTTTATATTTGTTAAGAGTATATGGAGTTAGAGGAGTTAAAATTAATCCTACTCGCAAAAATGTTTTGGGTAACAAATTCCTGAAAATGATTGTTGGCGGAGTTAATATATTTGTGACCAATCCTTTGCCTATTAATACTAAAATAGTAAATAGATTGGTAGAGCATTATGCGTCAGAGGACTCTGTAGAAGTTCCTGCTGAGGAACTTTTGGAAGTTCTGAAATATGTTGGAGATATTGATAACATAGATTTTGATAGTTCCAAATTTTCATATTGCATTTCAGCTCTGAGAGAAAAAAGACCAACTGTGAAATGTCGACTAATTGTTCGTATAGATAGAAATATCAGTAGAGGAACGAGAACTTTGCTTTCTCCTACTGATAGGAAATTAGGTGACAAATTCAATAACGATATTGTTCTTACGCTATATAGAGTATTGGGCGATGTAGAAAAGGGATGGTATGGACACCCACTTTGGATTCCGAATATCAAGTTTCCCGATAATACATGTTTCTACAATACTACCGATTAGTGGAATATACCTATTAGACCGTTCTTCTTCACGCAAACATTTATGAATAAACACCAACGCTCTTGGTTAGCTTTGCTAATAGTAAAGTTTGCAGACATGCAAACGCAATACACGATAAAGGCTTTATCAACTGGGGAATGAAAGATAACTTTCATTTCTCAGTTGGAGACATCATTTATTTGTTTGTTTCAAATGAAAGACGTGTCATGTTTCAAATGGAAGTCATTGCCGAGAATTGTCCTCGCGAGGATCAATATTACTGGATTATTGATGCTCCCAATGATAGAACATATAAGCTACTTTTGCGAAAGGAGTACAACGGAAAAGAACTGAATGAGAGTGTCCTTGAAAAGAATGGTTTCAATGGTGGAGGTAGCATACAAAACCCTACATATAAAAACGAAAGGCTACTTTCTTATATTGAGTCAGTCTTTGACAAAGTTGAGTTTGCATTGATAGGATTGCCCACATTGGCTAATCGCCCTATTCTCTACGTTGACCTATTCTCTGGTAGATATGTTTCTACAAGAATAGGACACGAGGTATTCAATTTGGATAAGAATCCTGTTGATGGCAGATATTATGGCTATTGCCCTGCATACGGTAATGTTTCAATTTCAGAACTTGGGGCAAGACCTTCAGAGGAATCAATTTCTGGTGTTATCGTTGTTTATACGAAGAAAATGATAGGTTCATCAGACAGAGAGCTTATTGCTTTCTGCGACAATGCTACCATTCATAGGAAAGGCATCTATGATGATAGTCTCCAAAGGACTATTGAAGAGAACGGAGAAAAGTCCGTTTGTAGCTATGCAATAGAATCAGACACGCTTTTCAATCTTTCAGGGCTTGATGAAAAGTTTGTTATTCACGTTGCTGATTATAGCACTTGGATGTTCCGACAGCAACGTTTCTACAAAGGTACATATCCAAAACTGGACGACAAGATAATATCTTATATCGAAGCCTACCTTAAGAAAGAGGAGTCTGAAGATGATTTGAGCTATCAAGAGGCTATTCAGGATATTACACTTGACGACGAGGATAATTTCAAGGACACCTCCAGGGATAAGCCAGACTTCTTGAATGGGAACAACAGCAAGATGGTCAAGAAAAATCCGAAGATTGCCAAGCAGGCACTGGCACATGCCAAGTATCGCTGTGTTGCCAATCCGAAACACATTACGTTCAATACGGCAAAGGGAAAACCTTACATGGAGGGGCATCACTTGATACCTTGCACGCAATCAAACGCCACTCTATTTTGGCAAACGAGAAATAGAAACATTGACTGTGAAAATAACATTGTCTGTCTATGCCCAACGTGCCACAGACGTATTCATTATGGCTCTATTCAAGAAAGAAGAGTTTAATCAAGACGTTGTATGATTCTCAGATAAGCAACCTTAAAAAGGTGGGATTAGATATTTCCTTAGACGAGTTATTGAAATTGTATTCCATTTAGGAAGTTCCTCCGTGGGGCGGACTTTCGTGAATCGGACTTATAATCTCGAACATTCGGCTTCACCCTCTAACTTATACTTACAAGCAAGTCTTGGATTCACCATTGTGTGGCACCAAGGCTTGCTTTCTTTTTATCGGTTGTCGCTTTGCTTTAGCGGACACCCTGTCGCCCAGTGGTTGGCTACCACATGTCTAATAGAAGTTAAGCAGTCTGTCCACATACTTCATTCCATTTTTCCAATGCTTCAGCCATTACAAGGATTTTACTCATCTCTTTGTCATTATCGCAGATTGTAGCCATAAGGTGTTGGGACATCATCCCAGGTGTTTCCCCTAAAACACAAAGAATGTGTTCGATGCAGGCAAGAACTCGCTTCCATAACGTGAGCGCCATGAGGTCGACCTCCTTATCCGAAAAGTGTTCGCCCATGGTTTGGTATTCTGTGAACCTCTTTTCCAAAGCCATGATGGTATTTGTAAGGTAACATAGCGTTGCGTTGGCTATCTGACCACTGAAGTCGCAACCCATGTATGAGCCGAGTCCGAAATGTTCTTTTGTTTCCTTATTGACCACCTCAATGTTCCATCGTATCTGGTATAACTCGAAGCACGCACAAAGTTCATCAATAGATCCGTACTGAGCATGATATTCCAAGTCTGTCGACGCCCATATTTAATCAGGTATATCATGACTGGTATATTCCCCAGACAGCCCCTCAACTCAATGTACTGACACTTGTACTTTCCGGCAGCATTTGGTACGTCTTGTATACATTGCTACGAGCTCAGTGACATTGTGTCGCTTGTTTTCCACAAAGTACTTTGTCTTTGTGAGAAGCTGGTAGAAGTTTTTCTTATATATGGAGTGTATCATTTCACCATTAATGCGGGAAAGACAAAGATAAAAAACTCTTCCAAAATTTGGAGTGATGTTATGATGTCCTTTATACCACTTGTTAGTAAAGAAAGTTTGTAAATAGTTCATTATAAGCGTTTTGTAGTGTGTATAACCCATGTGGTACAACAACAACTTTCGTAACCATTAAATTAGTACTTTGTATTCTTTAATATCAGTAAACAAAGGGGATATAAAAGTACATAACTTATAAAAGTTATTGATAATCAGACATTAAACATTATCATTCCAAAATCCTGAAGACCCCTTTTCTACTAAATCTCCCCTATCCTACTTCCCTAACTCTCCCACATAGTGGATAATTCTCCCTTCACTTGTCACACCTTCAATTATAATACGATAGTTTGAACTATATTCTGCAGGTAAAAGTAGACGGAAAGAGCTACCGCGTAATGAAGGTAACCACACTGGAGTATGTGCGTTAGGAGTGTAACTTTGTGGAATTTGATAGCCTAATGTAGTAAAAGTCTTCGTATTTGTTAGTGGTACAGAAGCCGCTTTGAAATCCCCTTTCTTCGTTGTTATAGAGATAACACCCATACCACCAATCGCTCCCCAGATAACAGTTGAGCCGCCCTTAAAGACATCTACTCTCTCAACATCAGACATCTGGATGTTGTCTAAATCGTAATCATCATTGACAAATATCCCATCTATGGCAATAGCGGCTGGTCTTTCCATCTACAGCCGTACCTCCACGTACATAGCATTTCCCCAATTCAACCGTAACACTCGGTACTCTACGCAATAATTCATGCAAACAAGTTGCACCAATACTTTCTATATCACGTAGACCAAAGGAGAAGTCAGCAGTTCGTGCATATGCATCAGAACGAGAAGAATAGGTAGGTTGATGACTGAAGATATTCACTTCTTCCATCTGTATACCCCCTTTCGGCAATTCTAATGTTGCATCTACGCGTGTAGTATCATTACTCGTCCATTCAAACGGCGGAAGTTGACCTTTATAAGCAGGGAACTCCTCTTCATCTAATAGCAGTTTTACCCACGATTTTCCAGCTTTTGTAAAGGCATTAAGGACATACTGTGTACCTTCAGGAAAATCTATTCCTTCAAATGAAAAACGTCCTTGTGCATCGGTTTTAGTAACAGCATAAAAACCTTTATCGGGTGAAATAAGATTTACAATACCTTCTTTTATAGCTTTATGCCCTACCAATGTCTCAACTCGTCCACGTATTACAGCAGACTTTTCGATACCAATCTTACCCTTTTTACATTCCCCTCTGATTACATCTGCCATTCGATACCGATTCCAACTACAGCTGTCAAGCAATCGTTCTGATTCATTATTAGAAAGAACTGATGCTGGTTCTTCTGGACAATCTGCCACATCCATATCGTATAATAAATGAGAAAGAATGTTTGATTGTCCTGTTAAATCGTCAGTACCGGCATATTCTACACGTAGAGAAACGTCCATTGTTTCTCCTTCTCGTAAGCTATCAGCCTTAATAATAAAAGGTATTTGCTCATCATTTGATTTCTCTGCCGCCATCCATCCTACAGAAATAGGACATTGTTCTTTCTCTGGATATAAGAATTTCAATTTCTCTACAACCGTTTTTAAGTTGGAATCCAAGAGCTGGAAAGAATAAATACCACCTTGAGAAAGACTATCATAGCTCAGAATAACATCTTTCCCTTGGCTTATTTTTCCAAAGTAAAGAGGGATTGAACGACAGTGTACAAATAGTCTATAATCGTTGTTTAAGTTATCTGATTGATTGTAAATACTTACTTTAATATCCTTGTTTAATTCATTGATGGATAGATTTATTTTCGAATTACTATTGATAATATTTGTAGCTTCCCCATACTTAAAAGGTAATAGCTTTCCATGCCCACCAATAAAGATACTTTTAAGACTTTCATATCGACTGAGGTTCAACATGTTTTTCGTATAACTACGTAACAAGTAACGTCCTTTCACCACTCCTTCAGGAATGTCAATATGACCAACAAAACCTTGATCGCTTCGTATTAGACGTACTCGTTTCACAACGAGACGTTCTGGATTAAGAAGTTCTACGTATACATAACGGCTCACACTATCCGCCTGATGAACTACTGCATTCACTAAGAAGACACGCAAGTTAATACGTTGTCCTGCTTGATAACTATCTGCATCGGTAAATACGTAGGTCTTCTCTTGCGGGAATAGCTGTACCTGCCGTAGGATACGACTCAGTAACACATTGTTAGTCTGAGCATACAATGATGTTTGAAAGCATGTTAGAAATATTATGAATAGTAGTTTTCATATAGATAGACCCTCAGTGAATGAGTTTATGTAATAGACTTTCAGTAATAAAGATAATCATCTGTAGAATCATATGCAAACTTACACAAAAAAATATTAAATAATAGGTTCAAAAAATAGAAAAACCATACATTAACATTGAAAAAAACTTGTATTCTTTTGTCTGTTTAGGGTGTTATAATGTTTTTCAAACTACAAATTACTTATGTTTTAAACGTATAGTGTAGTGGTGTTAACCATTAGCACCAATGGTGCGGAGCGTCAGCACCATATGTGCGGAGTATCAACACCACGTGTGCGGAGCATTCATACTCTATGTGATAAGCTGTAATCTGTTAGTAGAAAATGGAAAGTTAGAACTCTTATAGAAGTTGTTATAAGGTGAATAAGCTACAAACAACTCATCTGCTTGAGCAATGTATTGTCGGGAAACAATAAAAACATTGATTCAGAAGACAATAGTATGAATTGAAATAACAGTCAGATATGGATTAATAATCAACTTAGCGTCAAAGGTTCTGCACTTATACTATCCATATTACAGAAACATTTTGTAAATTTGCAGTTCAATAGGCTGTTTCATATATTAGCAAAAAAGGATTGTTGATTTAGTAATTTATCAGTGGAAATGATACTGATAGTAAAGCCTACAACTAACACATTGAGAAGATAAAAGAATGATATACCCCAAGAACTTTGAGCAAAAGATAGGTTTCACAGAGGTGCGCTCACTTCTGCGTGCACGCTGTTTGTCGCCTTTAGGTAAGGAACGAGTTGATGCAATGAGTTTCTCAACCGATGCCGTACAGGTGAATACCTGGATGGAAGAGATTAGAGAGTTTCGTAGAATACAAGAGGGACAAGACGACTTTCCTTTAGACAATTTCTTTGATGTACGCGAAAGTGTGGCACGAATCCGCTTGGAAGGAACATACATGGAGGTTGAAGAACTCTTTGATTTGAAGCGTTCATTAGAGACAATTATTGCTATTGTGAACTTTCTGAGCCGTGGAGAGGAGACGGAACAGGGCGAAATACGTCATTACTACCCTGCTCTCTATAATCTTGCTGATGGTGTAGCAACCTTCCCACTGCTTGTTCAGCGTATCTCACAGATTATCGATAAATTCGGTAAGATGCGTGATAATGCTTCTCCAGAACTACTTCAGATACGCCGTGAGTTGGCGCGCATCGAGGGAAGTATCTCACGTACGTTATATGGTATCTTGCGTGCTGCACAGGGTGAAGGACTTGTTGAGAAGGATGTCACACCCTACATTGCGTGATGGTCGACTGGTTATCCCTGTTGCACCGGGCTTAAAAACGTAAGATTTCGGGTATTGTACACGATGAAAAGTGCGATGGGTAGGACGGTATATATTGAGCCTACTGAGGTTGTAGAGGCTAATAATAAGGTTCGCGAACTTGAGAATGAGGAGCGAAGAGAGATGATTCGAATTCTCACGGACTTTGCTAAGAAGGTACGTCCGAATGTGCGTGAGATTCTCGATTCATACAATCTTATGGCGGCAGTAGACTTTATTCGTGCAAAGGCTGAGTTGGCTCGACTCTTTAAGAGTTTTGAACCACAGGTGGCAGAGGAGCCTCATATTGATTGGATTAGAGCTATTCACCCCCTACTTCAACTTTCATTAGAAAGAAAAAATAATAATAAGTTAAACACCTCATTATCTGATGATAATAATGAAATAGATAAAGTTTCTAATGAAGTTGATAACACACAAGATTACGACACGGTATTAGAAGAAGAGAACGATACACGTAATGTTCCTTCAAGTGTTGTTCCTCTCGATATTCAACTCACAAAAGATAAGCATCTACTGATTATCTCTGGTCCGAATGCTGGTGGTAAATCTGTTTGTTTGAAAACTGTGGGTTTACTTCAGTATATGCTTCAGTGCGGTCTTTCGATTCCTGTTGGCGACCGCTCAACCACTGGTATTTTTACGGATATTATGATAGATATCGGTGATGAACAGAGTATTGAGAACGACCTTAGTACCTATTCTTCTCACTTGATGAATATGAAGGTGATGATGCGTCGTGCTTCAGAGTCTACGCTTATCCTCATTGATGAGTTCGGAACTGGTACGGAACCACAGATTGGTGGAGCAATTGCCGAGTCTGTTTTACGTCAGTTCTGGAAGAAGCATGCTTGGGCTGTGATAACAACCCACTATCAAAACCTTAAACATTTTGCGGAAGAACATCCTGGTACAGTCAATGGTGCGATGCTCTATGACCGTCATGAAATGCGCCCACTCTTCCAGTTGGCAATCGGTAGGCCCGGTAGTTCGTTTGCTATTGAGATTGCTCGAAAGACGGGAATACCAGAAGAAGTAATCCGTGATGCGTCAGAGATTGTTGGTTCTGATTATATTCAGAGTGATAAGTACTTACAGGATATTGTTCGAGATAAACGTTATTGGGAGAATAAGCGTCAAACCATTCACAGCCATGAGAAGGAATTGGAGAAACGTATAAGTCAATATGAAAAGGATATTGCAGCGTTAGAACAAAGTCGTAAGGAGATTCTCAACCGTGCCAAGGCACAAGCAGAAGAGATTATCAAGGAGAGTAATCGACGTATAGAAAACGCTATCCGTGAAATCAGAGAGAAGCAGGCTGAGAAGGAAGAAACCAAGCGTATTCGTCAGGAATTAGCTGCTTACGAAGCGGGATTGACGGATGCCGGAAAGATAGATAAGAGCGATACGTCTAACAAGAAGAAACTTAAGAGTAGCGGACTACTCTCTGATGACGATTTCCAAAAGAAGGTTGACAAGATTAAGAGTCGTAAGGAACGCCACGAACAGCATCTAAAAGAAAAGGCAAGTAAGCAGCAAGCAGCTGCTGAAGCATTGAAGAATGCCGTACGTAAACAGCAAGGAGGTGGACTCGTTATGGCTGGTGATTCTGTACGTATAAAGGGTTTAACGACTGTTGGTAAGGTGGAATCTATTGAAGGAAAGCAGGCAACTGTAATCTTTGGTGGTATGAGAACAAAGATGGCTATTAGTCGTTTGGAGCATGTTGATGCGGCTACCATTCAGTCAGAACAGAAGCAATTTCAAGCTTATAACTATAGTCGTGAAACTCGTGAAACCATTGATAAGCATCGTAACCAGTTCCGACAAGAGTTGGATGTACGTGGTATGAGGGCTGATGAAGCCTTAAATCAGGTGCAATATTTTATAGATGATGCTATTCTTGTTGGGGCAAGTCAGGTGCGTATTCTTCATGGTAAAGGCAATGGTATACTTCGTCAGCTAATCCGACAGTATCTTGGCAGTGTTCCTAATGTTACAAACTATCACGATGAACATGTACAGTTTGGCGGTGCAGGTATCACGGTTGTGGAACTATAAGTTAGTTGACAAGTTTACAAGTAAACAAGTTTACGAGTTGATTCTTTTATTATAAAACAGATAAAGAATATAGGCAATAAATTGAAAGAGCAAGCGTTAGAATATTAATATGAACTACCTAAGGCTTTTACATATACTTCGCAAACAGCGACAGAATCTTCTGTTAGCTGTTGGTGTCACGTTGATGCTGACGTCATGCGGTATAGATAGAAATATTAAGAAAGGCGAAAAACACCTTTCCTTGGGCGAATATTATGACGCTGCGAACCAATTTAAAACAGCTTATCAACGTACTTCGCCTAAGGATAGACGCCAACGTGGAGAACTTTCTTTGAAGATGGCTGAGTGTTATGAGCGTATTTCGTCCTCTCAACGGGCAATATCAGCTTATAGAAATGTTATCCGCTATAAACTGGATAATGGTGAGATGCATAAGCGTTTGGCTGATAATCTAATGAAGGAAGGTAGCTATGCAGAGGCTGTTAAGGAGTATCGCATTGCGCTTGATTCAATGCCTAACAATCAATTGATAGCTCAAGAGCTTCAGGCTGCATCAATAGCTGCAAGTGTAAAGGAGCGTGGCTCAAAGTATATTGTGAAGCGTATGGACGTGTTTAACTCACGTCGACAGGATTATTCACCTATGCTTTTTGGTGATAAATACGAACAGCTTTACTTTACTTCTACACGAAATGAAGCCAAAGGTGACGAATTGAGCGGTATTACTGGTGCAAAGGCTGGTGACATCTTCCTTAGTGAAAAGGATGATAAAGGCAAATGGAGTACACCGAAGGCTATAGAGTCTGCATTGAATACAGAGGCTGATGAGGGTACGCCTGCTTTCTCTGTTGATGGGAGGGAAATGTATATTACACAGTGTTTGACCAATCCAAGCAATCCTCGCTATGCTCAAATTTCAGTAAGTAATCGCTCTGATGCAGCTTGGGGAAAGGCTAATAAGTTGGAAATTAGTCGTGATACGCTATCGAGTTTTGCACATCCTGCCGTCTCACCAGATGGTAATTGGCTTTATTTTACCAGTGATATGCCTGGCGGAAAGGGTGGTCTTGACATCTGGCGTGTACGTCTGACAGGCGGTACAACGGGAGGTGTTGAGAACCTCGGAGAACCAATCAACACCCCAGAAGATGAAGAATTCCCTACATTCCGACCAAACGGTGACCTTTATTTCTCAAGTAATGGACATGGTGGTTTGGGTGGTCTTGATATCTTTATAGCTAAGGTTGGCAACGATCGTCGCTACCACTTGGAACATCCTGGATACCCTCTTAACTCACAAGGTGACGACTTTGGTATGACTTTCGAGGGCATTCATAATCGCGGTTTCTTCTCCTCAAACCGTGGTGATGGTCGAGGTTGGGATCATATCTATAGCTTTGAACTCCCTGAAATCATTCAGACTGTGAAGGGATGGGTCTATGAAATGGATGGTTACGAGTTGCCAGCAGCACAGATATTTATGGTTGGTGATGATGGAACTAACAAGAAGTTAGCTGTCAAAGGAGATGGTTCTTTCGAACAAGAGATAAAGCCTGGCGTTAATTATATCTTCCTTGCGACCTGCAATGGCTACTTAAATCATAAGGAGGAGATTAAGGTTGGGAATGTAGATGATTCTAAAGTATATACCCTTCAGTTTGCTTTAGCAGGTATAAACGTACCTGTGTTGATAGACAACATCTTCTATGACTTTGATAAAGCGACACTTCGACCAGAATCAGAGAAGGCTTTGGATGCTCTTGTCAATCTTCTCAAAGAGAATCCTAACGTAACAATAGAACTCTCGGCTCACACCGATTACCTTGGTTCTGCTGATTATAATAAACGTCTTTCACAACGACGTGCAGATGCTGTAGTGGCTTATCTCACTGCACATGGCATTGTTCGCGACCGTCTTACACCTGTTGGATATGGCAAAGAACGTCCAAAGAAGATTCGTAAGAAGCGTTACAGAGAAATACCTTTGACTAAAGGAAAAACGATGTTCTCACTGAAGATTTCATCAAGAAACCTCGATAAGGAGAAGCAAGAAACAGCCAATCAGTTGAACCGCCGTACTGAGTTTACAGTGCTTCGAACCACATATGGTATGTTTGATGAGAAGGGAAACCTTAAGCAACAGCCAAAACCAAAGAAAAAAGAAAGTCTTGATGACGATGGAATGATTATCATTAACATTCCCTAAAGATATGATAAAAGATAAGAGCCGACAATGTCAGGCAGCACAATCTCCTTGTTCTTTAGACCCAAATGGGCAAGAAGTAAGGACTATAGAAGAAGTTGAAGAAAGACTTCCTCTGCCTTTTACAGATTATACTCGTAGTCTTTTGGTGATAACCTTTTATCATACATTCCTAAAAAGGATTGGGAGAAACAGTACCGGTAAGTATACGTCTTAATCCCTTTAAGTTGGCAGAAACGACTCATAAAGTTAATCCGAAGTTGAATCCTCATCCTATTCCTTGGTGCAAGGATGGCTATTGGTTGGATACAAGACCTAACTTTACGTTTGACCCACTACTTCATGCTGGGGCTTATTATGTGCAAGAAGCATCATCTATGTTTCTATCTCATGTATTACAACACTTGGTAAAACAGCCAGTTATGGCACTCGATCTCTGTGCTGCACCAGGTGGTAAAACAACTTGCGCACGTACGTCCTTACCTGCAGGTTCCTTTCTTTTCTCTAACGAACCGATTGGAAAACGTGCACAAATATTAGCAGAGAACGTTCAAAAGTTTGGTCATGAGGGTGTCGCTGTTACGAACAATTACCCTCGTGATTACAAAAAGACAAAGCTTGGTTTTGATGTTATTATAGCCGATGTACCCTGCTCTGGTGAAGGAATGTTTCGTAAAGATCCACAATCAATAGAGGAATGGAGTCTACAGAATGTAGAGAACTGTTGGCAACTTCAGCGTAGTATTATTGCTGATATATGGGACAACTTAAAGCCTGGAGGTATTCTTATTTATTCAACTTGTACCTTTAATGCATATGAAGATGAAGAGAATATTGCGTGGATTCTCAACGAATATGAAGCTGAACTCCTCTCTGTACCTACAGAAGAGGCATGGAATATAACAGGTTCACTCATTGATAACCCACTTAAAGACGGTCGGGAATTTCCAGTTTATCGCTTTATTCCAGGTAAGACACGTGGTGAAGGAATCTTTATGGCTATCATTCGTAAGCGTGGAGAGAACAAGACGTTTATCAATAAGACAACTATTGATGTTGATAAAGCAATCACAGAAGCTCGTAAACGTCTTCGTATTCTCTCGCATGGAGTAAAAGATGGAATGCAAAAAGGGAAGAATGTTATCCCTGACCATACGTTAGCACTCTCCTTTTCAACTGATAAATCGGCCTATCCTAATGTAGAGGTTGATTATCAAACAGCTATCGCTTATCTTCGTCATGAGGCTATTGTACTATCTTCTGATGCTCCACGTGGTATCGTTCTGCTTACTTATAAAGGCTATCCAATAGGCTTTGCAAAGAACCTCGGAAACCGTGCAAACAATCTTTATCCACAAGAATGGCGCATAAAGAGTACACATATACCAGAGGAGCCTATGGTTCTTTTATAATGTAAATGCAGACAAGAAAAATCCAGAAAACAATATATCCCTATAATATCTTAGAAATAAACGAACAATTATGCAACAATATTTAAACCTCCTCAACCGCATCCTCACAGAAGGAACACAGAAAGGTGATAGAACCGGAACAGGAACTTTATCTATTTTTGGACATCAGATGCGCTTTGACTTGCGCGATGGCTTTCCACTGTTGACAACTAAGAAGCTTCATCTGAAGAGTATTATTTATGAATTACTTTGGTTCTTACGTGGTGATACGAATGTGCACTATCTACAAGAACATGGTGTAAGGATTTGGAAATGAGTGGGCTGATGAGAACGGTGAACTTGGTCCAGTCTATGGTCATCAGTGGCGTTCATGGCCTGATTACAAGGGAGGTACAATCTGATCAAATTAAGAATGTGGTGATATGATCAAGCATAATCCTGACTCACGTCGTATGTTGGTCACAGCATGGAACCCTGCTGAGGTGGAAGATATGGCTCTCCCACCCTGCCACTGTCTCTTCCAATTCTATGTTGCAGATGGTAGATTATCGCTCCAACTCTATCAGCGTTCGGCAGATAGTTTCCTCGGTGTACCTTTTAACATTGCATCATATGCTCTCCTTTTGCAAATGATTGCACAGGTTACGGGACTTGAAGCAGGTGAATTTATCCATACTACAGGTGACACACATCTCTATTTAAATCACCTTGAGCAGGCTAAACTCCAACTTACTCGTGAGCCACGTCCACTGCCAAAGATGAAGATTAATCCTGATGTAAAGGATATCTTTGATTTTAAGTATGAAGATTTTGAACTGATTGGTTACGATCCGTTGCCACACATTCCGGGAAGAAGTGTAGTGTAAAGGAAGCCTCCCCCAACCCCTCCGAAAGGAGGGGAGTGCAAATAGGGAGTAGCTATTCTCTTAACTTTGTAGTAAAGTATATTAGTCAAGAACTTTAAATCCTTCACCAAATTGATTGCTAAATCAGTACTCCTCTCCTTTGGAGGGGTTGGGGGAGGTCCAAAAACACCATTATGGAAATAAATATCATTGCTGCAGTAGCAGCCAATCGTGCCATTGGTTATCAGAATGATATGGTCTATTTCATTAGAGAAGACCTTAAGCGTTTTAAGCAACTAACAACAGGACATACTGTTATCATGGGGCGTAAGACCTTCCATTCATTACCAAAAGGTGCTCTGCCTAATCGTAGAAACATTGTACTCAGTAGAACGGAAACAGACTTTCCTGGTTGCGATGTTTATTCTTCACTTGTAGAAGCGCTTAAACATATTGGGGCAGAAGAAAAGGCATTTATCATTGGTGGAGCAAGTCTTTATAAAGAGGCGCTTGCTATAGCAGACCATCTCTACCTCACAGAGATAGCTGCTATTCCTCCACAAGCAGATGTTTTCTTCCCAGAATATAATGATGGTACATGGGTTGTAGAATCATGTGAGGAACGTCCTGCTGCTGACGATAATCCTGCATACGCGTTTGTAAACTATGTGAGGAAATAATCTTCACCCCAAACTCCTGTCCTCCAGAGAGGAGAATAACAAATATTGAGTTGTATAATAGCATAACAAAATATACAAGATAACTCATTTTTAAAAGCTCCTAACATAGGAGATTTTTGTATAAAAGTTTGTTTCCATCTTACTTTTTGTCTGATATTTTCCATAGTTGTAATTTTAATACATACTCTTTAGCTTCTAAAAGATGCCTAATTGGCTTTCAATAGATGCCCTTTGACCTCTAACTAATGCCCTTTTGAGCCCTTTTACTAAGCACCTTATAAAATACAAGTTTATAACTATCTGTATTGCTGTAAGTTACAAACGCATAAGAAAGAAGTGTTTTTATTAAAAACATTCTCAACTTTGATGTTTTTGTAAAGTCTTTTTGTTTGCTTATAGTCGTTTAAAAGTACTTTTTCTAACGCTTAACTGCTTTCGCCAAAAGGTAATATTCAATGTGTTTGATATTAAAGAATATATGTACTTTACTCATTAACACTACATGTGTTAGGCATCAACACCATATGTGTTAAGCATTAGCACTATATGTGTCTGGGCATAAACGCGTAAGTAAGAATTGATGTTAGAGCATATTATAGTTATCATTTTAAGGAATAATAAGACTTATTAGAATTATTCAGCCCTGCTAATCAGATTAGCAGGGGCTGAATAGTTGAAAAATCAAAAAGATTAGAATGGCAAACCAATCGCTAAGTGGAAGGCTTGTGCATCCTTAAATTTTGATATGTTATAGAAACCAGTCTTGCCAGTTTCATAAGGTACGTGTAAGCCAAGTCCCCAATCAAGACGAATCATGAAATAGCCAATATCATAGCGCAAACCAACTCCCGTACCGAGTGCCATTTCATTTAATATATTCTTAAACTTGAAATGTCCTTCTGGTCGACCATCATCATAGTGCATTGTCCATACATTACCAGCATCGAGGAAAACGGCACCATAGAGGGAGCCCATAGGTGAGGGACGATACTCAAGGTTGAACTGTATTTTGATATCACCTGTCTGTTCTACGTATGAGCGTCGACGCTGTGTTGAGCGATAGCGTCCTGGACCTATTTGTCGGGCATTAAACGCACGGATACTATTGGCTCCACCCACATAGAATTGTTCAGTATAAGGTGCAAATCTACTGTTGCCATACGCCCATAACGTTCCCAAATTGACGTGGGCTGCAATACCACTCTTCTCTCCAAGACTCCATACTTTTGTAAGATTAGCGTCAATCTTCACAAATTGTGCAAATGGATTCTTAAAGAGTTTCTTGTCTTTTTCGCTCCAACGTCTACCAAAGGCAGCGTAACCTGCAGACAAGATGTTTGAAGCTTCACTAACTGTTGTCCATATTTTAATCGGACTCTTATAACGAGCTGGGCTCATAAACGTATGTTGGAACATCATCTTTGGAATGAACTGGTCTGCCAATGATACCTCAAGATAAGGAACACTATCAATCAATTCAAGATAACGGTCAGTCACGTTATGCATATACTCATAAGTCAGTGTCAAAGGAGAGAACGAATAGCTATTACGCTCGTTTGGCTGCCACTGGTATGTTAACTCGCCTGACACAACGTGACGCTTGAAATACTTAGAACGGTTCAACACATCAACAGAAGCTTTAAGGGTCGTTGATGGTGTTGTATAATAGATGCGTGGTCCCTTAGGAATATATACAAGTCCCTTTTCTGCAGCCTCGGCAGTCTTCCTTTCTTCACGTTCCCAACGCTTTCGTGGTGGCGTAACGAATGGATTGACGAGGCGAGGAAACTGTAAACTGGCTTCAGCACCATACTCATAATTATTCAGTCCAAGGCGATCACGGCCGTCATCATCACTACTTGCCGACCATTCATAAGAACCATGTATGCGTAAATTAAGTTTCTCACCACCACGGAATGCATTACGTTTTGTCAGACCAATAATAGCCTCTGGACCATATCTACCACTTGTTTTACCCTTTCCATAAGCCTCAATATAGAAGTCATAAGGCTTATCAAAGATGCAATTAATGGTCATGTCTAAGATATTACATGAATCAGTGCTATCACGTGGGGTGAAAGTAAAGTTCGTAGCAGAGAATAGTCCGCTACCATTCAGCTGTTGCTGGCTTTTTTCAAATAGTTCGTTATTATACACAGTACCCGGCCATATCTTAAATCATTAGCTATGGCGCGTAGACGGAGTGGCATGTGCGAACCGTTGTAATTCACAATGACATCACGGAAACGCTTGTGCTGAGTAAGAGAATCTATGAACTGACGCTGTAGGTTAATGTTAATGGTTCCTATTGTCCATTTTCTCAATGCTTTATCACTTACTGAATCCGCCATCTGCAGACGAATAGAAGCTAAGCCATAAGCCTTCGTTGTGTCAGCAAGATAACTCGCATCGTTATTCTGATAATAATAATAACCATTATTACGGAACAAATCAGTTATTCGCTTGCGTTCTTGTTCAAGTGTTGCTACATCAAAAGCATCTCCCTTGCGGATAATTGCTTTATCAAGATTGGTTCTTATCAAACTATCTGCTGAAGGTGGAAAGTTGGTGTATTGTACGCTATCGAGCAACCACAGACGTCCCATATCAACAGCATACTGTAGTCGCATCTTCTTTGGATTACTCTGTGCAAGCTTTTCATAGCTTATCTTTCCGTTGAAATAACCACGTTTGCGTAAGAGATTTTCACCAACCGTTACGCGCAAATCAGGTGTTGTTGAACTCATTAATACCGGTGAAGAGCCAAATGCACGTACTAACCAACGACTGAGTCCGGTTGTATCTTGTGAGAAAGCATTCCATATCCATAACCCGATAGGGAAAAGGAGAACGCACACTGGGGCTACCCAAACCAAGCGGCATTAGGCTTAGTTGCTAACACAAGATCCAACTCTTCTTTCACATCATTGAAGTGTTGATTTTCTTTGTAATTACTGTATTTTGTCGGCTCCATACCTGTATATAGGTGTTCACCATCAGGGATTGCTGAAGTCGTACTACAGGCAACAAGTATGAATAAGAATGCTATAAAAGCAAATAGTTCTATGACTCCTTTTCCACCTGTTGTTCTTATATATTTATCTCTTTTTGTCATTTACAAAGTTTATTAATGTATCTCGTTTTAGGCTTCTCAGTCTGTGGTGCTACTACAGGATTATCTTCTTTAGAGCGGAAGATATCCTTGAAATGACGTAACTTACGACGCCACATGAAGCCAGCACCAAACTCACTCAAGTTACCTTCTAACCAATCGTATGCCCTCACGCTCATAGTAGAGTTTCAAAATACTTTGGTTTCTTTTTGGTTTAGACGATATTCAAGCGAGAAGTTATCGAAGTAAGCGCCATTATCTTCAGAGAACTGTGAACCCTGTTGAAACTCGTCCACCCATAATGATACGTAGGCGATTATTCCACAGACGTTTTGAGAACTTCAGCGTATAGTCGGTGTGTAAGTTACCATTCACATCGGCAGCACTTTCCATATTGGCAGTCAAGTCGAGTCCCATAGAGTTAAGGGCTTTACCCGTAATAGAGTTGACTTGTGTCTGCAGGAAGCTCGCTAATGCACCACTCATGGCAGTATTAGCACTTGCTGAGTTATCACCATCGAAGTACATACCTGATGCCAACATTGTAACGGCAAGCTTTTGAGCGTTCCTCAACACTCTTCGTATTAAGGATATTCTGCATCTCTTGGTCGTCTGGAGCAGTATAATAAATTCCACACCAGGTTTAGGGAACTGCTTGGTAAGGCTTACACCACACTCAAAATCAACAATCCTACCTTCACCCGAACCATTAGAAACACTTGTTCTGACTTCTTCCGTTGCGGTAATTTTCAGTGTTGGTTTCATCGGATCACCCGTAAATTCAAGATAACTTCCGTCTTTAATGTTGAAAGTACGGAGTGGAATAACTGGCAGAGAGTATTTCATCTTACCATCACTCAACGTATATCTACCTCGAACCTGCACACCATTGGTTGGGTCATAATTAAGAAGTAGATTGCCGCCACCTAAAAAATCGACATAATTAGACTGATCAGCATTCAACGCACATAATACATGTGCCTGCTCATCAATATCTACATTAAGCCCCATTGTAAAGCCTGTAATATCTGGACGTTTGACAACATTAACCGTAGAATCATTGAAGTTGATGAACTGAACGAGGTCTTTCAAATCGTCATCAGTAGATAATGTACCATCGCGTACTACGTATGTGACATCTGTACTACCTAAGACATCAAGATTTCCAACTAACTGTAAGTTGTTTAAAAGGCCGTTTATTCGTCCTGTAAAGTCAACGAAAGCCTTTCCATAAACTTCTGAACGAGGATTTTTCTTTGCATTAATGATTTGGAAGTCCTTAGCCCTCAGTTGTGCATCAAGCTGCATCTTATTAAGATTAGAGAAGTCTAAGTAGCCCGATATGTCGAGTGGCGAACCATTACTTGCAAAGAGTTCGAAGTTCTCAAACTGAATATGGCTATTGTGTATTTGAACAGGATCATCCGCAAAGCGCATCCTTATGCCGTAAGGTACACTCACCAAATAAGTTGAATCAAGATAAATCTCACCATTGAAGTCTAAGTTCTTAAGTGGACCCTTTACCGTTAGGGTTCCTTCTCCTACTCCATCGAGTCCTACAATTTGGTCAGGAACGAAGCCATTGACGTAATTCAGTGGGAAACGGTTCATCTCTAAGGTTGCATCAAGTTCTCCAGCCCCCTCATTATTATAGGTACCCGAAAGTGAACCGACTTCCTTTCCGTTTTGTGTTATTATACCATCAACATAGTGAGTACCATCTCCCTTAGGCATATAAACAAACTGTGTGCCCACATCTCCCATAGGACTATTCTCATAAACAAGCTTCTTAATAGTCATATCGCTTGATATCGTGAGTTCCTTTTCAGTCTGAACAAGGTGATAGTCACCGTCCAACATACCCGACAACTTCGGTGCAAATGGTAAGATTTCAAACAAACTGCCTAACTCAAAGTGGTTCATTGAGAGTGTAACATTTTGTAATGAAGTAGGATCATTATCTTCTGTTGATACGAGCATACCAGTTCCGTCAGCAGCTTCCAGACGAAGATTGGCAGATAGACGACGGTCACGTCCAATGTAGATATAGTTGGAATCATTGACAGCAAATGACTTATAACCTAAGATAGATTGAGGAGAAGTAATTGAAAGTTCTATTCCCCTACCCTTCATAGCAGCCTTCATCGCTAAGTCGAAACCAGTCTTACCCTTATTATCAAGGATGGTTGCATGTGTCTTCAAACCATGTTCGTAGAGCGCACCCTGCAAAGATCCATGATAAGGATATGTATTATTAGGGTTATTTATTACAGATAGCGTATAGTTCAACTGTCCATCAATACTGTTAAGGTCAGCCCTAATACTATCGAGAAGAATATCATTATATACCAAAGAATCAATACTAATTCTTCCATCGAGTCCCTTTTGTTGGTGATGATGTCAGGTTAATATCTGCCTGACTAAAGGCATATCCATCTCGTGCTAACAAGTTAGAGAATAAGTTATCACGTCCACTGCGGAGCGTAAAGTGTCCTGTTGGTAACTGACGGAGTATAGCAGACTGATCTATACGACGATTAGTCAATTGCTCACGTACAGTCTTATAGATTCGCTTTCCACTTTCTGCCAATTGGTTGACACTACTATTAAAAGCTGTACTGAGATGGAAGTCTCCACCATTCAGAACTGCATGCACTGTATCACGACGACTCATAAGGTCGACATTCACATCACCTGGAGTATAGGTACGGTCTTTTTCGGTAACACGAAGATTGCCAATCAAACCACGGACATTCAAATTATCTTTGCCAGACATTGCAAACGAGGTGTTAGCAGAGAAACTACTTGTCATCGCTTTGTCTACAATTCCTAATTGGTAAAGGTCTACACGTGGGAAAACACCATTTATTGAACCTTCAATTTGATCACCACGCATGGTTGCATCAAGATTGAAATTACCTTCAGCTAATGGTAAACGCTCTCCCTTACGTTGTTCACTTAGTAATAAATTACCCACATTTCCACTTACAGCATAGTACTTCTTCATATCTGAACGGAGCGTAATGTCCGTATTAGCAGATGTTATATAGTGCTTGTCTATAAATCCAAAAGCCTGCAAATCAGCTTCTGATAGATTTCCTTTTATGTGAGTGTCAAGGCTACCAGGGCGTACATCAGCTCGCACATCAAAGTTTCCAGCTGCTAAAAGTCTGCTTTTCTTTCGTCCTTCTTGCAGAAGGCGGAACGAACGAAGTGGACCACTGACATGATGAATGTTCTTCATATCAGAGTGTACATCAACATCAGCCCATGTAGAAACTACATATCTTTGATTCATTACGCCCATAGCGTGCAAGTCAACACGACGTAACCAACCACGTAGATGACCATCCACAAGTTTTGTATTAACTCTGCCTTTATAAGTGAAGTCGCCACCTATCATTCGGTTCGTACTCTTTACATGAGCCGAAAGTTGCTCTCCATGTTTTGAAATATCTCCATTCAAGCCATCCAATACGTAGTTACCATATTTGAAACTACGAATACGAAGGCTGAGATTGGTTGATGATTTTGGATTTAAGAAATCTGTACCTCGTCCTTGCGTCTTTATTGTTCCAGAGAAAGCTGATAAACCCATATGGGGTAAGAAACGATGAACAGGGAATGAAGTTGCATCTGCTGTAATACGATATAGTTCTGTTGCTGTATTATAAGCACCATTCAATCGAATACGTCCGCCACCTTGTGTCAACTGTATGCTACCTGTGTACAGCGTTTTACGCACATGAATATCACCATTTATACCTACTCCATGTGGGAAAGCTATTGTCTTGCGCACATCACGTGGTAATAATTTAGAAACAAAACCAAGATTACTTGCTGTTCCTTTAAGTTTTAAGTCACTGCGAAGATGACCAGCTCCAGACATCATATCAGCTATCCATCCTGTTCCTGTAAGGTCAAAATAGCCTGGCATAGCTAAACGAAGCTGTTTAAAAGCTGCTGAACGAAGATTTCCATCCAGTTGACCCTTTATGATGATACTTTGATTAGGAATTGCCTGATAAATATTCTTTGGTACGGAGGTTAGGAACGGGTGCAAATCTCCCAGACGTAGAAAACCATCTAACTGAGTAGATATCTGCCCAGGATTCTTATCAGCAAAGGCATTCATGTCCATCATAAACCGTCCAGAAAGCTCAGTGTTAGGTAGTCGGAAATACAAATCAGGTAGATTGATACTTGTAGAATCCATAGAAAATGGTCCACGGAAATCCTTTATTATCAGTCCACTCTTTTCCTTCATATTAGCTGTACGAACACGTAATCGAATCTTTGGAGCAGCATATAGGAAGGAATCTATACCCAGATTAACATCTTGCATGGCTATATGTGCTGCATCAAAACCTGTCTTTGCATGGCGTACATAGTTTTGATCATAACTAAAATCACCGCCTTGCCAATCTACGTTTGCAACCTTGTATATGTTGTCATGTAATAGAAGTTCAGTTCCGTTAGCTACTGCTTTCTTGAAGTTTGCATGAACACTCATTGTGTCTCCAGGCATATGGAGGCGAAAATCCGTTTTTGTAAGATTAAGTTTATCTATATTGATACGCCAAAGTGGCTTCTGTTTGTTTGGATCTTCGGGTACAGTATCTCCCAAAGCAATATCTACCCATCCCCCTTCTATATCTGCTTTGTTAACACGAACAGAATCACCAACAAGGTTAACTGCATGGCTAACAATATGCAAGCGTTGCAAATCACCACGAATACGTAGGTCACCAATAAAGTTGACGGTATTTGCTTTGAGTTTTGTAAATGTTAATTCGTTTACTTCTACCCTACTTTAAGCAATGGCAATAGGTCTACATTAGCCACCAAGCGATGTACATCTGCCACCGTATCTTTCTTATTAGGGATAGAATCATTCGAGGAAGCATCTTTTAGACCATCTAACTGAAGATCTAAAGGAAAAGATAGATTGACCCTATCGATGCTTACCTCCATTCCAGTCTTGTCTGAAACGTAGGCTGCCACATGCTTTACAGCCCAATTTTGAACGGGTGGACAATATAGTAAAGCTACGAGTATAAGAAACAGAATGACAGGTGTTGCTACAATTGCAACCAGCCATTTCAAGCTCCTATTCATATTTAAAAATGTTAGTCATTAACAACTTTCTCGAGAAAATATCCTTAATAAGTAGGATTAATACGTTGGTAAACTCATATAATTACCTGCAAAAGTAACACAAAAATGGAATAGAAGAGTTTAAAAAGGTAAAAAGCAAAAAGTGTAAAGAGATAAAATAGGGTTTTATTTATAAAGTACCTAAATGATTGTTGCATTGCTTTTATCTCGAAGAGTTGATAATAACTAATACACTAAAAACATAGTTATGGCATACTTTTTAATCTACTAATTTTTCTTTTTGCTCAATAAAAAAACAAATCTTCTAAACCCTTCAAAAAATTGCCGATGTGACTATGAAAAAACATTACATAATTTTGTATAAGCAACTTAAAGTAAAGACAAAAAAGATATTTAAAAGGTGGTCTTGTAACTAACAAGTTTTCAAGTAGTTATAAGGATGAGTTTTGAAAACGGTGCTTAATTAGACTTCAAAAGGGCGTTAGTAAGACCCTCAATAGGGCATCTATTACAAGCTCAATTAGGCATCTTTTAGAAGCTAAAAGGACATGTTTTGATTTTTAATGAGTGCAAAAATAGTTTACAATAATAAGTTAATAAAATACTTTTTATTCGATTATTTTTATTAGCTCAATTACTCTAATATGTCCAATTAGCCTAATATGCCTAATTAGCCAAATAATCTCCAAAAACTTATTCAAATGATAGTTTCTTCAGTCGGGTACGTAGTTCTTCTGCTTGCCCTTTTCTAATAGAGAGAACAACTTCGCAAGTATTGTCAAATACTTGATTAATCAATGCGAGGATTCATTTCCTTAATGATTCGCATAACATCATTCATCATCGGATAAGTAAATGTATATTTTCACTTCCTCTTCAATGAATTTTTCTTCTATCTCGCTATTTGATAATGCATCTGCTGCAGCCTCACGGTAGGCAACAATCAAACCACCAGTACCGAGGTTTATACCTCCATAATACCGAATAACACAAATGAGTGTATTTGTTAATCCATAACTGTCAATCTGTCCAAGAATAGGCTTTACCTGCTGTTGAAGACTGGTTCACCATCATCATTTGCTCGGAATTCAGTACCATCAAAACCTACTCTATAAGCATAGCAGCAATGGCGAGCATCATAATACTTTTTCGATATTCTTTTTACTATTTCTAACGCCTCTTCGACAGAATCAACATGATGTGCAAAAAGCGAGGAACTTACTCCGCTTTTCAGAGTAATATCCTCGCTAATCGCTTTCTCTTTTATTGTCTTATATTTATCGCTATCCATTCATTAAATGTTAATCTTGTATCAATCCAGCTTATGGATGACAAGACCAGAACGAAGTTTTGGTTCAAACCATGTAGCCTTAGGTGGCATAATCTTTCCACTATCAGCAATATCCATAATCTGCTGCATTGATACAGGATAGAGTGCCAATGCCCAACGCATTTCACCACTATCAACACGACGCTTCAGTTCTCCAAGACCACGCAGACCACCAACGAAATCAATACGTTTGTCTGAACGGAGGTCTTTAATGCCCATTAGTTCGTCCAAAATTAATCGACTTGAGATGTCAACATCAAGAACACCAATAGGGTCATTATCATCGTATGTACCAGGTTTAGCAACCAAGCTATACCAGTTTCCGTCAAGGTACATAGAGAATTCATGCAACTTTGTTGGGCGATATTCATCTTGTCCTTTCAGCTCAACAGTAAAGTTCTTCTCCAAAGCTTTTAAGAACTCAGCAACTTCCATGCCATTTAAATCCTTGATAACACGATTATAGTCAAGAATCGTTAATTGACTTGCCTGGAAGCATACTGCCATAAAGTAGTTATACTCCTCGTCACCCTTATGATTTTCGTTGTTCTTAGCTTTCTCAGCACCTACTAAAGCTGCTGCAGCAGAACGATGGTGTCCATCTGCAATATAAAGACTTGGCATCTTCTTAAACTCTTCAGTTATAGTCTTGATGTCAGCTTCATCTGTAATAACCCAGAACTGATGTCTGAAACCATCATCAGGTGCAACAAAATCATATTCAGGTTTTGTTGCAGCATATCGAGCCAACAAAGTATCAAGTACCTGATTATCAGGATAAGCAAAGAACACTGGTTCAACATTAGCATTACAAATGCGAACATGTTTCATACGGTCTTCTTCCTTATCTCTACGCGTTAGCTCATGCTTCTTAATATTACCTGTCAGATAATCATCAACATATGCTCCAACAACAAGACCATATTGAGTCTTGCCATTCATAGTTTGTGCATAGATATAGTAATGATCCTTATTGTCTTGGACTAACCAACCTTCATCTTGGAACTTCTGGAATTGTTCAACAGCACTATTATAAGCTCTTGGATCATATTCACTTGTACCAACTTCAAAGTTGATTTCTGGTTTGATGATATGATATAAACTCTTCTCGTTGTCACCAGCTTCTGCACGAGCTTCTTCAGAATCCAAAACATCGTATGGACGACTTGCAACAGACTCAACCAAGTCCTTTGGAGGGCGGATACCTTTAAAAGGTTTTATTACTGCCATAGTGTTATTTTTTAATAAAAAAATAAAAAGGATTGAAAGTCACAACCTCACTTAGTAGATTAAGACAATCAACCCTTATGTATTAGAAAGTTATTTATTTACTTGGAATTTAGTATCACCTGTAGCAAAGAAAGCATTAATCTGCTTTGCTGCAGCAATACCAGCATTATTATTAGCTTCAGCTGTCTGTGCACCCATCTTCTTAGGAGTAGAGAAATAACGTCCTTCAAATTTCTTGAATTCAGCATCAGCATCAGGCATAATATCAGTCACAAACTTCAAGTCTTCACGCTCAGCCATCAACTTCAGAAGTTCCTCCTCATTGATAACTTCCTTGCGGGCTGTATTAACGAGAATACCCTTCTTTGGGAGAAGGTTAACTAAACGATAATCAATACTCTTAACGGTCTGTGGAGTTGCAGGAATATGGAGTGATAAAACGTCACAAGTCTGGAATAATTCATCTTGTGTCTTACAAGCATGAACACCCGCAGCTTCAATAGCCTCTGCTGGGCAGAATGCATCGTATGCGTACACTTCCATACCAAAGCCTTTGGCGATACGAGCTACATTACGACCAACATTACCGAAAGCAAGAATACCAATTTTCTTGCCCATCAATTCGGTGCCTGCCTTGCCATTATAGAAACTACGTACAGCATATATCAACAAACCAAATACAAGTTCAGCAACAGCATTAGAGTTCTGTCCAGGAGTATTTTCTACAACAACATTCTTCTCCTTTGCATAGGCTGTATCAATAGAGTCATAACCAGCACCTGCACGAACAACTATCTTCAACTTTTTAGCTGCGTCAAGTACTTCTGGTGTAACTTTATCAGAGCGTACAATCATTGCATCAGCATCTTTTACTGCTTCAAGCAATTCAGCTTTCTCTGTATATTTTTCAAGCAGAACAACCTCATGTCCTGCATTCTTAAGTTCTGTTGTAATACCTTGCACTGCAGATGGTGCAAATGGTTTTTCAGTTGCAATTAAAACTTTCATAGCCTTAATGTTTGGGTTAGATATAGTAAAGTTATCGTTTAGACTCAGCAGGTGGCATGTACACCACTGCTAAGTCTAATCTTTATATATTTAGTGTTTAGCTTCAAACTCCTTCATTGTTTCAACAAGGGCCTTGCAGCCTTCAACTGTCATAGCGTTGTAGCAGCTTGCACGGAAGCCACCAACATCGCGGTGTCCCTTGATACCAACCATTCCTCTTTCAGTAGCGAACTTAAAGAACTCATCTTGCAATTCTGCATACTCCTCGTTGAGAACGAAGCAGATGTTCATGTAAGAGCGATCTTCCTCACACTTAACTGTACCACGGAACAACTTATTGCGATCGATTTCACCGTAAACAATATCAGCACGCTCCTTAGCAAGTTTCTCCATTGCTTCTACACCACCATTTGCTTTAATCCAACGAAGGTTCTCTAAAGCTGTATAGATAGGCACTACAGGAGGAGTGTTGAACATAGAACCCTTCTTGATATGTGTACGATAATCCAACATTGTTGGGATTTCACGTTGTACACGACCAAGAACTTCATCCTTAATAATGATGAATGTCACACCCGCCATAGAAAGATTCTTCTGTGCACCACCATAAATACAGTCGTACTTAGATACATCAACTGGACGGCTAAAGATATCTGAAGACATATCACCAATCAAACGAACTGGTACATCTAAATCTTTGTGATATTCAGTACCATAAATTGTGTTATTGGTAGTGATGTGCAAATAATCCAAGTCTGTAGGAACATCGAAGTTCTTTGGAAGATATGTATAGTTTTCATCTGCAGATGAAGCAACTTCAACAACATCTCCAAACAACTTAGCTTCCTTCATGGCCTTCTTTGCCCAAACACCAGTATTCAAATAACCAGCCTTCTTTACCAAGAAGTTGAAAGGAATCATGCAGAACTCAAGTGATGCACCACCACCCAAGAAAAGCACTGAATAGCCCTCTGGAACATTTAACACTTCCTTTACTAAAGCCATAGCTTCGTCCATTACTGGCTGGAAATCCTTTGAACGATGGCTGATTTCTGCAATTGAGAGACCAATTCCATTAAAATCTAAAATGGCATTTGCTGTCTTTTCGATTACTTCACGTGGAAGGATACATGGACCTGCACCAAAATTGTACTTTTTCATCTCGATTGTTTAGTTTAAGTTTGACTTATGTTTTGTAGTTATTATCAGTATTAAATATTGTAATAGGTTTTTATGGTCTACGATGCGAAGATACGCTTTTATTTTTATACTTCCAAATAAAATATCATTTTTTTTTATTTGCAAGATAGTATGTGTTTTATACACGTGGAGAGGGATGTTAAAGAAAAAGGTGACACATTGTATAATGTGTCACCTTACCTCTTCCACAACGGTACGAATACCCTTTATTTTTTCACCTTTAGTCAATGAAATTATTTCTTTAATCTTTGTACGTGAAACTGCTACATAAGTAAAAACGATCTTTCACATCAATCTTTCCAATCTCAGAAGACTTTAATCCACCTTTTCTTACAAAGAAAGCCAACAATATCTATTTTTTTGAGATTTTATCTTTCTTTCCTTTACCTATATATATTGTTGCCATACGAGGCTGAGCTGGTTTTGGTAAAGTCTCTGGTATCTTATATTCTTCATGCTCATTGGTAACATACTCTGGCAAATGTTCTTCTGGACCAAGAATGAAGAAGGTTCTTCCTTCCTTGTCCCAACGTGCTGTACGCCCTACTCTATGCACATAGCTATCTTCTGTTTCAGGGAAATGATAATGAATAATATTGTCAACATCAGGAATATCCAATCCACGTGAAGCTAAGTCGGTGCTAACAAGTATAGGTGCAGAGCCATTTGAGAAACGATACAGAGATGCTTCACGTTCACGCTGATCTAAGCCACCATGGAACCAACTGATTGTAAAACCATTCTCCTTTAAGAATAAAGCTGTGCGTTCTACAGAGTCACGATAATTCAAGAATACAATACTACTCTTGTCACCTAAAGAAAGGAGAAGTTTCTTCAATACCTCAAGTTTATCCTTTTTCGGGACTTGTAACTGTGTAGAGACGTATACGATCAGGAATATTCTCTTCATCTGTACGATAATCCAAATGAACGGTCCTACCCATTGATACAAAATTAGGAATAGTTTCAGACTCTGTTGCTGAAAGTAGGATTCGTCTTTCTATATTTGGTAACTTACAGAGAATACTCATCATTTCGTCTTGAAAACCAAATTCAAGACACTTGTCAAACTCATCAATGACAAGCCACTTTATCGTTTCTGCATTAATATTAGCCTTATCAAGATGATCGTTTAAACGTCCTGGAGTTGCAAAGACTATCTGAGGTTTTACATCTCTCAATACACGATGCTCTTCCATTGTTGGACGTCCACCATATAAAGGCATAGAACGTAAGCCACTACCCATATCCTTAAGAACATTAGCTGACTGCAATGCCAATTCACGTCCAGGTACCAACACTACAGCCTGCAGTGCATCTGACGAAGCATCTAAGCGCTGAATTAATGGTAGGAGGTAAGCATAAGTCTTACCTGAACCTGTCGGTGACATCACTACAACATCTTTACCCGTATGCAATACTGCATCAGCCGTAGCCTCCTGCATTGCATTGAGCGTGATGCCAAGTTTATTAAGAATATTATTATTCATCTTTATCTTTCCTTTCTCAACTTATCAATTTCATCGAATTCCTTACCCATATTCAAATTAAGGTAAATAGTATACAAAGGTGCTAACCATTTACTCTTAGCGGTAGGAGCAAGCTCTCTGTATTTCTCCATGTAGGGTTTAGAACGCTGATATAATGTTATAATCTTTTCCTTGTTGGCACGATACTTCTGCCTATCTTTATTTAATTCTATCGCTTGATTAAAATAGGCAAGTCCTATATTATAATAAGCATCAGCATAAGTGTCTTTATCTTTTATCAGCTGCTTACAAATCTCAATACATTCATTGTATCTACCAAGGTTCAGCAATGCTGTACTTTTAGCAAAACGAAACAAAAGACTTGTGGAATCAGCTTTCAAAGCACGCTCCGTGATTTCTAATGCTTTTTGATGTTCTCCAATCTTAGCATAATATTCAACTAATCGTGGGAAGAAGAAGGCAAAATTAGGATATTGTTCGAAACCTGCTTGTAGAGACTTTACATACATGGCAGTATCCTTTTTTATCAAATATGCTTCAGCCTCATACTGCCTTACAAAGTTTAGCATAGAGGTATCACGCTCTGCCTGTTCTTTAAACTGCATAATCTTGTCAGCATCACTAAGCTTATAACCACAGAACATAGCCCAATAAGCAGCATGTGGAATAAGAGCATCTTTCTGCATATAGTCATAACCTTCAAACAGAGGATAATTTGCTGACAGCAAGTAATCGCTATAATAATCGAAGGCCGTATTATAATCTTTCTTATGGATAAAATATGAACCTCCATTGAATAGATTAGGACGAATAGAGTTTAGGAACTCTGCATGCTTAGCTCTATATTTAGCACGTACCCTTCCTTTAGCATCTGGTTGAGCATCAAGAGAATCAAAGCGTGACATTACATCATACAACTTCCTTGTTACAGTAAAAAGGGCTGCCGTGTCATACTTTTTGTTTCAAATATAATTTTTCATTTCCCTGCTCATATTGTTTTGTTAATGCATCACAGAGAAGGAGCCATATTTTTATTATTCTTCTTAGAAGCCGAATCAACCAATAATCCACGAAGTGTGTTTTTCTGCTTTTTGTGAGTTCTTTTCCCGACTTTATCTGGTCACGTACTGCCTGTAATTGTTTCTTCTGTGCCATACCTGTAAGGGAAAAGAGCAAGCAGATATATATCAAAAATAACTTTATAAATTTCACTTTTTAAAATTTGTTACAAGAGGTTCAAGTTCTTCAGCCTTTATTTTATCATTCAAATATTGTATAATCTAAATAGAGAGGACCTACCCAATCTACTCTATTTCCTACGAGGGTCTTTTGCTCTCACACGTTCAAGATAAGTACGTGCTTCTGCAAAATATTTCATATACTCATTATCTGATACGTCTTCCTTTTTCTTTCTTCGTTCAGTAACAGCCTCACGTGCAGCCAATCCAACAGTATTCAGACATACACCAATATTGTAGGCAACAGGAATACTGCTTGGATCTATTTCATCCGCTTGTTTGTAAGCATCTATTGCTTCTTCCCAACGTTCAGCATGCATGGCAATTTCACCTTTAAGAATCCATGGCACTGCTGAATTTGTATTCTCTTCAAGAATTCTATCAATAAAGTCTTCAATATTAAACTTACGTGTAGGATTCTGATAGAACTTCATAATCCATGAGAAATAAGTCTCATTAGTAGGGTCAGTACGATAAAGTCGTTGTATTACAGAAAGATAACGTAAAGAGTCTTCCTCTGTCACCATCTTACTGTGCATACACTGAGCTTTAATTTCTGCTGCTGCTTGTGCTGTTTCATCGTATTGCATAGCAATATCAGCATATTCATCAGCTTTCTCTAAGTTGTGAGCTTTTAAATAATAATAAGCAATGTAATAAGCAGCAACACCTGACTCATCGATATTATCCTTTACCAATGGAGATTTACGAGCTTTTAGATATAATAGTAAGGCATCAAGTCCTTCATTTCTCGTATAACTTCCTTTGGTAAAATACTTACCAGCATCTATCAACATTGGATGCAGAACTGCAAGACGATTCTTGTTCTCCTCCTCAAATCTTGGGTTAACTTTTCCCCTTTCGATTAGGCATTCTGTCAAATTCATCACTTTTCAATGAATATTCCACACCATCAACAACAGCATTGAAAATGGCTACAGAATCCCTATTCGAAAGTTTCTCTACACGGGTGAAAGCTTCTTTTGCGAGGCGATTAAAAGATTCTGCCTGCTGATATGCTTCTTGTGCCTCTGCGATATTCCAACTTGTAAAAATAGAAATAATCAGTATTAGTACTCTTTTTCATCGGCTATATTTTAGTAACATAAAATCCCTCTTATATGATTTAACCTAATAATTCATATAAGAGGGAATATTAAAAACTATTTACTGCTGAACGCCAGCAATAGCTGCAGCTTCCAATGTCTCAGGAGCTTGTGCACCCTTTACGAAATAGTAGCAACCGTAAAGTGGGTAAGCCCATGAGCTCTTATGCTCTTTCATAACATCGAGATTCTTAGCTGTCTCAAGGTATGAAATTGCCTTATTGTAAACATCGTTAAACTGAGCACGTGCAGCTGGTGACAATACACCCTTCACAGATGCTACACGGTCCTGTGCCTTGTAGAACCAGCACTGACCGATAGATGCATTAATAGCAATCTTTGCATTATCATCCTTTGCCAATGCCAATGCCTTAGAAAGGTAATCAGCAGCCTTCTCGTATTCCTTCTTCTGGCTTGCGAACTGACCAAGCATTACCAACGCACCATAGCTGTTAGGGTTCTTTGCAAGGGCAGCGTTTACGATTTCCTCTGCCTTGTTCTGCATACCAAGTGAGCTATAGATAGATGTCAAGGTTGTCAACACTGCGTCGTTATCAGGATCTTGAGCATAGATACCAGCGAGCTTATCTGCATAAGCTACAGAGTCTTGGCGACTATTAAGCTGTGCACCCATAATAGCCAACTGCAACTGCTTTGCATCCTTACCACGGTCCTTACTCTTTACAGCGTATTCAGCATATTTCTCTGCCTTTTTGTAGTCCTTATTCTGATAAGCATAATAAGTTGCGAAGTAAGCAATCTCATTCAAGTTTTCATCCTTAGACTTATCAAACTTTGAGAACATTGGCTCATCAGCAGAGTCTACGTAACGAGCAAGATACTTATAAGCATTTGCATCATCCTTAGCACCCTGATAGAAGATACCACCATTAATAAGCTGACCACGGAGTGGATAGAGCTCATCAGCAATACCTGTATACTTAGGCTTAACCTTACCCTTTGCGTTAGGCATATTGTCATACTTAACAATCTCCTCAGCAGCATCGAAAGCCTGACCTACAGCCTCGTAGAGACCTTTCTCATCAACAGCTTTGTTACCTTCCTTACCCATTTGCTGGTTAGTCTGGTTCTCAAGCTGAACACCCTGCTCTGCACTTACCTTTTTCATAGCAAGTTGATAGAGCTTGTCATAAGCCTTTGCCTTCTCAGCATTGTCTGTAAGCTGTCCGAGGTTAGCCTTAATGAGCTCAGCAGCCTCTGCGTAGCTCTGTGCCTTAAGGATTGCCTCAGTGGCTCGCTGTCACCAGCGAATGCAGCAGATGTACTGAGTAACATCAATGCTGCGAACATTAACTTCTTCATATTAGTGATCTTTATTAAAAGGTTTATAATCCTATGTTAATTCATAATTCAATAATTCATAATTCAGAATTCATAATTATGATTACCGTTGTTTCTAAGAGCTTTGGAACAAGCAACTTGTTTAATTCATAATTCAGAATTCATAATTCATAATTATGATTACCGTTGTTTCTATGAGCTTTGAAACAAGCAACTCGTCAACTTGTTAACTCGTCAACTCGTTTACTCGAAATCAACAGGTGTCACCTCTGTATTATCTGCTACGGATGATGCATCTCCCTTGATATCCTCATCAGTGTTTGGGAGGTCTTCACGACTATCATCCTCAACCTGTGATTCCATCTCAGAGCTCATCACCTTACATACAGATGCGATGACATCATTCTTCTTAGCGAGGTTTATTAGGCGCACACCTTGTGTTGCTCGACCCATTACGCGGCATTCGGCAACCGACATACGGATAACAATACCGCTCTTGTTGATAATCATCAAGTCGTTATCATCGGTAACGTTCTTGATAGCAACAAGTTTACCAGTCTTATCCGTGATATTCAGCGTCTTAACACCCTTACCGCCACGATTAGTTAATCGGTAGTCCTCTACCTGTGAGCGCTTTCCGTAGCCCTCCTCAGATACTACCATAACCGTCTCGTTAACAGGGTCATTAACAACAATCATACCAACAACTTCGTCCTGACCATCTTCGTCCAAACGCATACCACGTACACCTGTAGACACACGCCCCATAGTACGGATATTTGACTCATCGAAGCGACAAGCACGACCATTGCGGTCAGCGATGATAAGTTCGTTATGGCCATTTGTCAGACGAACGTCTACAACCTCATCTCCCTCATTGATGTTAATAGCAATCACACCATTGGTACGAGGACGTGAGTAAGCACGGAGAGAAGTCTTCTTAACGATACCCTGCTTTGTAGCAAATACTACATAGTGAGAATCGAGGAAGTCGTCATCATCCAAGCCCTGAATACGCAAGAATGCGTTAACAGAATCACCCGGCTCAAGTGAAAGCATATTCTGAATAGCACGGCCCTTTGAGTTCTTATCGCCCTCAGGGATATCATAACACTTCATCCAGTAGCAGCGTCCCTTACGAGTAAAGAACAGCATTGTCTGGTGCATTGTTGCTGGATAGATATATTCGGTGAAATCTTTCTCACGTGTGCGAGCACCCTTAGAACCTACTCCACCACGAGCCTGCTCCTTGAAGTCTGCAAGCGGAGTGCGCTTAATATAACCAAGGTGACTAATAGTAATAACAACAGGGTCATTAGGATAGAAGTCCTCAGCATTAAACTCATGCTCATCAGGGATAATCTCTGTACGACGAACATCGCCATACTTCTCCTTAACCTCCTGCAACTCTTCCTTCATCACTTCCTTACAACGCTCAGGGTTATTGAGAATCTCCTGCAAGTCCTTGATGGTTTGCATCAATTCCTCAAACTCTTGATGTAACTGGTCAAGACGTAGACCTGTAAGCTGTGACAAACGCATATCAACGATAGCTCTTGATTGAAGCTCATCGAAGTCAAAACGTTTCTCAAGGTTTCTTTGTGCCTCTGAAGGTGTCTTGCTGGCACGAATAATACGTACTACCTCATCAATATTATCGCAAGCCTTAATCAGTGCTTCTAAGATATGTGCGCGCTCCTGTGCCTTCTTAAGGTCAAACTGAGCACGACGGATAGTGACATCGTGACGATGTTCAACAAAGTACTTAATGCACTCACGAAGGCTCAACAGACGTGGACGACCCGCTACCAATGCGATACAGTTTACAGAGAAAGAACTCTGCAATGCTGTCATCTTGAAAAGCTTATTCAGAATGACGTTTGCATTGGCATCACGCTTCACATCAACAACGATACGCATACCTTGACGGCCCGTTTCGTCATTAACGTTAGAGATACCCTCCAACTTTCCTTCCTTCACGAGGTCAGCAATATATTCAATAAGTTGCTGCTTATTAACTCCGTAAGGAATCTCTGTCACAACAATCTTATCGTGGTTCTCATCGCTCTCAATCTCAGCCTTAGCACGCATTACGACACGGCCACGACCAGTCTCATAGGCATCCTTAACACCTTGAAGACCATAAATATATGCACCTGTTGGGAAGTCTGGAGCAGGAATAAACTCCATCAAACCATCGGTAGAAATCTCTGGATTATCAATATAAGCACAGCAACCATCAATAACTTCTCCAAGGTTATGCGTAGGGATATTCGTTGCCATACCCACAGCGATACCATTACCACCATTTACAAGCAGGTTAGGAATCTTTGTAGGCATTACAGCTGGCTCACGCAGCGTATCGTCGAAGTTGTTGACCATGTCAACCGTATCCTTCTCGATATCGTCCATAACGTGCTCACCCATCTTTGAGAGGCGGCACTCCGTATAACGCATCGCAGCAGCAGAGTCACCATCGACAGAACCAAAGTTACCCTGTCCATCAACCAACTTATAGCGCATATTCCAGTCCTGTCCCATACGCACAAGCGCACCGTAAACAGAAGAGTCACCATGTGGGTGATACTTACCAAGTACCTCACCGACAACGCGGGCACACTTCTTGTAAGGCTGGTTGCTAAAGTTACCGATACCACGCATACCGAAGAGGATACGGCGGTGAACAGGCTTAAAACCGTCACGAACATCAGGGAGGGCACGTGCCACAATCACCGACATTGAGTAGTCGATGTAGGAGCTTTTCATCTCCTCCTCGATGTTGATCTTCATAATTCTGTCCTGATCAATTGTCTGATTTTTCGTCCATTATATATTTTTTTCTGTTATAAATTTCTATCACTTTAACGAGCTCATCCCCATAAGGCTAAAAATTGCCCACAATAGCCTTTTATTTCCTTTTCTGAGCCGTTTTCGTACTTTTTCAAGGTGTAAAGATACGAATATTTTTTTTGATACCACAAAGGGCTTATAACGAAAAAAATGTTATCAAGACCTATTATTTTTGAAGCGTTTATTTCTTTTTAGGATTTACATTAAATCGCCATGACAAGGATAACATCATATATCGTGGAATACTATTATTCCATGTTTCCGTTCTTCCTTGTGCGTTCATTAAGTATTGAGTATTAGAGAGCTGACGGAGTATGTCAAAGCCCTGCAACTTAACTAAAAGTTTCTTATTTATGAAACTGCGACTAAGTTGTGCATTCCATATCCAGTCAGTAGTATTCATCTCTGAGAGCTGATAACCACGGCGAGCAAACATTGTTAGGTCAGTTGTTAATTGTAGTTTCCAAGGCAAAGCTACCTGCACATTCACACCTATATTATAATCTCCTGCATGAATATTGCTAAATCCCTCACGCTGACTCTTGATAAGATAATATGTACCTCCGCCATGAAGTGTGAACTCATAGTTATCATCGGGACGATAATTTAGTTTCAAGACGTTACTTATCTTCCAGTTATTTACAATACTTCGTTGACTTTGTGTAGCCCCTTGTACCATTGCCATGTCAACGTTATGATTATAGTTAAAAGATGCTTGATTATCAATACTTAATTTCTCTTTTTTATCCAGCGGACGAGTATATCCTATTCCTAAATCAATGCGATAATTACCATTTACGCTAATGGGCTGAACGGTTGAAACACCTGTTTGTTTATCAAATACAAGACTATAAGCCACAGCATTATCCGTCTGATGATAACCCATATTGATGTTAAGGCGACTATGTTTCTTTCCCTCAAATGTCTTACCACCTTCTATGTCATAATAATGAATATTACGAAGCTGCGTATTGCCTAATATAATATTCATAGGATTGCTATCGTCACGATAATTAACCATCGTTGTAAGGTCAGGTAATTCAGAATTCATCTTAGCTTTTATCTCCCATGCGTTACCCCTCAACCATATATTAGGTTCAAAGAATATACTCTGCCGAGACACATCGTGTCGTCCCATGCGTTGATAATAAAGGTTGGCATGAGCTATACGAACAGGCAGATTTACACTTATCTCACACTTCAAGAATTTACTATGCAAATCTCTATAGCAGAAGTTAAAGCGATGACTATTTTGATATTCTGTAAAGTGATAAGTATTACTATTATCAAGGACTGTAGCCAAGATGTTTGTGGCAGAGGGCAATCTATCGAACAAGCTGCTATCACGTCCAGAAATCTTATCAAGACGATAGAGTGGATTATCCGTTTTTATATAAGAATATGCGTAATTATACTCAGGTTGTAAGCTGATATTTCTAAAAGTCCAATTATAACTGATACCAGCTGACAACTTAAGGTTTTGATTAAGGCGGTTTATATATTGATTACGATAATCGCGGGGAAGACTATGCTGTAGATAGGTCAAATCCTGTAGGGAAAATGTCTTTTGCGTGTTACGGTTATAATTGATTCCAAAATTCCACCTAATCATATCAGCAATAATGCTGATACCATTTCTATTTTGAAGATTAAAATCAACATTCCTCGATTCAAGGCTATTTGCCGACAACATACGGTTAAGCAACGATTGATTGTCAGACGTCTCGATATTGCTGTTGTTCAGGCCATGGCTATGGGCATAGGAAAAGGAAAGATTATTAATCGTATAATATTCGTCTTTTTGGATGCATAAATTGCTACCCGCTGTCCAATTATCAGAGCTTCCTAACGACTTATACCTGCTATGCTGATAAGAGTCTCCACCATATAAAAACGTTTGTTTTGAAGAGAGAGATTCGTCATCAGTATTTGTATGATTCCAAAGGCTACTAAGGTCGAACCAAGAAAATTCATTTCCTAAAAAGCGCATATATTGAGCACCAACCGTTTTAGTCGTCTGCAATCCACTCCCTACATCTTGTGGACTCCACTCGCCATTGAGTGCCGCTCGCTGATTGTCGTTAAGGTTGTTGCTATTGGCAAATATTCCGATGCGTTCTTTGTCAGAGAACTTTATGGCTAAGCCACGTAGCTTATATCTGTTGTTCGAACCTGCACCAGCTTCAACGTTACCCATATAGCCTACGGCATACTCCTTCTTCAGCTTTACATCCATCACATAGTTCTTGTCGCCCATATCACGTCCTGCCAACTTTGAAGCTGCTCCCGACTTGTTAAAAACCTTGATTTTATTAACCGTATAGGCAGGTAGATTCTCCAGTGCCAACTTAGGATTCCCACTGAAAAACTCTCGTCCGTTGACTAAAAGGCTTTGAATATATTTGCCATTGACGAATATTTGCCCATCTTTGGTCAGTCGTGCGCCTGGCAACTTGCTAATTAGCGCATCGAGCATGCTCCCCTCTGCAAGGTTGAAAGCATCAGCATTATAAACAATCGTATCGCCCGCAACAACCATCTTAACCTTTGTAGCCTTTACGGTCACTTCTGCCAATTCGTGCGCCTTTTGCCAATCGTATTGACTTTACAAATACAGAAAAACTCTCGCTTACTCCTCAACGCAAAGTGCATATAGCCGTCCTCATACCCCTCAGCACTTGCCCGCACGATATAATTCCCAACCTTCGTCAAATTTTTAAACTGATAGAAGCCCGCATATTCTCCAGCCTCTGCAGGTGCGGCTATCAAGCTATCTATAACAACACTGTCTAAGGTCATCAGGTAAACCTTGGCACTTGGCACTCCTGCTCCCGTCATGTTATCAAGCACTCGCCCTTGAACAGGGATTGCATCATCTTTTGCATGTACATTACTGCAGCAAAATAATAACATTAACAACAAAAAGTAGTCCGTTTCTCATAAGATAGTCTGGTGTAAATGGTCGGTGATATAGATTGCTCAATTTGATTACAAAGATAAATAATATCTTTCTGAAAACAATAAAATGGGCATAAAAAAAATACATACTAATGCAACTTGCGCCATAAAACTCTGTCAATGACTCACTTATCTCTGTGTAATATTTCGTTCAACGATTCTGCCCTTCCAATAGATTGCAATAACAATCATAACAATCACGACAATCACAATTCATATTAAGGATTTTCCCGTTTTATTGAAACTAATGAAAGACATTATATATTATTATTTATTAATAAGGTATTATATTATATGGACTCTCCTTTTCGTTATTGAAATTCCTTATTATGATTTTTGTGATTTGTGACTTGTGTGATTCCTTTTGCCCCCTTTTTGTATTTGTAAAGATACAAAAATATAATCAAAAAAATACAAAAATTCTCAATACGTGAAAAAAATGTTATTCACATCCTAACACGCTGTACTTATGGAGATTATAAATAATCGACAAATGAAAACAGCCTGACAATTACAAGATGATTACCCCTTTGAAAAATGGATAACACAAAACATATTGCTCTCAAAAATTACAAATTACAAATTACAAATTACATTAAGGTTGGTCAGGGGTATATCTGGTCAGGTGCTGGGATGATAAAGTTTTATTATAATATATAATATATTATATATTATAATAAAGTTAATAATATTATTAATTATCATATTTAGTATTTTAAAACTATCAGTTTATAACCCCTCGATACAAGTAAAGAAAACCCCTGATGGTCCTTAATGTAATTTGTAATTTGTAATTTTGTAATCGAGGAGAGAATCTCAAGATGCTCTACTATCAAGAAATCAACTTGCTCAATAATAAAAACAAAAATATGTTTACGATTTGGATTAAAAATATTTTTAAGCTTATCTTTTCACCTGACAAAGCATATCTAAACATATTACGGATGTGGCTTTTTAGTAAGCTTAGAAAAGGCTTATACGCATAAAGAAAACTAATGATAGCAATAGTGTGCTCAGTGTTGATGAACGATTGCTTACAATAAAGCATAACACACTTGTGTACAATAGATTACAACCAATAAAAACACTTTTTAACACGCTCATTTTTCTTGCAATCTTCAAAAATAAATAGTTAACTTTGTATGGTCAAAATGAAAGACCGCGGAAGAAATGAAAAAAACAACACAAACCGTCGTCAGCTGTGAAGCTAAAAAGACACGTCGTCAGCTGTGAAGCTTGTAAACATAAATCAGCTATGAAGCTCTAAGACATACATATCTGCCCACACTGTTATGTCAGCAATCACAGAACTGCCCTCACGCTGAAATCGAAGAATATTGCTCGCTGGTTTGACTTGCTGCAGCTGGTAGCCATGCGACCGAAGACCAGACACCAACGTATGATAATACCCCTTGTCCCAAAAGACGATTTGCAACGCTCCTCCCCTATCGTCAATGACTGCAAGGCTTGAATTATCCTTCTTTGTAAAGAGTCTGTAAAATGGATGTTTTAGATTGGTCAAAATCCGTGTTAGGACCGACATGCCAACCCCATAACTGACGAGAGTCATCAACCACCAATTCTGCTGGTATCCGCCTAAGCCCATACTTACTGAAAAGATAAGGTGCAACCGCCCGCTTCCCTTTTCTGCACCTGATATTGAAGTAATTCGAGCACAGGCAATGGAAGTAAAGGCAGATTCCCCTGCGCAGGTGTGCACAGAGGAATCAGTAGGAAAGATAAGTTGAAAGATTATTCGTTTCATGACAGTCCTTCCAACTCGTTGAGCCAGTTGGTTGACATTGCATCAGAAGGCATTCTCCAGTCGCCACGTGGTGAAAGGCTCACGCTGCCCACCTTTGGTCCGTCTGGCAAGCATGAACGCTTGAATTGCTGGGAGAAGAACCTGCGAAAGAAAATGCGCATCCAATGAAGAATGACGCTGTCGGGATAAACTCCACGAAAGGCATTCTGTGCCATCCAATAGATTTTTGAAGGGCGAAAACCGCAGCGAAGAACATAATAGAGGAAGAAATCGTGAAGCTCGTAAGGGCCCACAAGGTCCTCTGTCTTCTGCGCAATATCTCCCTTTGCATCAGCAGGTTTTAGCTCTGGTGAGATTGGAGTTTCCACGATATCTATCAATGTCTTACGTACATTTTCATCCTTAGTTGTGTCAGCAGCATAACGCACAAGATATTGCGTCAGCGTCTTTGGCACACTCGCATTTACGGCATACATACTCATATGGTCGCCATTATAGGTACACCATCCCAAGGCAAGTTCGCTAAGGTCGCCCGTACCAATGACAAGTCCGTTCATCTGATTACTCAAATCCATCAAAATCTGCGTACGCTCACGCGCTTGTGCGTTCTCATAAGTAGAATCGTGTACCACTGGGTCATGACCAATATCCTTAAAATGCTGCAAAACAGAGGCTTTAATATCAATCTCACGAATCGTGATACCAAGACGCTCCATGAGTGCCATAGCATTCTTATAGGTTCGTCCTGTTGTTCCGAACCCTGGCATGGTAACGCCTACAATTCCCTTACGATCAAGTCCAAGCTTATCAAAGGTCTTGACAACGACAAGGAGGGCAAGGGTGGAATCAAGTCCACCGCTAATACCAATAATTGCTGATTTACAATTAGTATGTACCAACCTCTTCGCCAATCCACTCACCTGAATATTATAGATTTCATCGCAAGCATCCTGCATATTCTCTGTCTTAGGAATAAAAGGATGCTGGTCGAACTCGCGTGTCAGCGTAAACTCACGCATAGGCTTGAGCGGTGGCAAGCAATCTACGTGCAAGGCGAGTTCATCAATCTGACCAGTAACACCAGCTAATCCTGACGCAACAGGACGCTGCGCGTTGACAAAGGTACTATTGGTACGACGTTCGCTACGTAAATTTTCAATATCAATTTCAGATATAACTAACTGTGGGTCAATCTGAAAACGCTCTGACTGCTTAACAAGTGAGCCATTCTCAAAAATCAATGCATTTCCGCCAAAGACAACATCCTGCGTACTCTCACCAAAGCCACTACTACTATAAACGTATCCGCTGATAGTGCGTGCGCTTTGCTGGGCAAGCAGTGACTTCAAGTAAGTGTGCTTTCCGATGAGTTCGTCGCTGGTAGAAAGGTTGAAGATAATCTCTGCACCTGCCAAGGCAAGATGATTGCTCGGTGGTGTTGGTGCCCATACATCCTCACAGATTTCTATGGCAAAGGTAGCCCCCTCAGATGTGCGGAAAATCTGCAACTCTGGTGTCACTCGAATATTATTCCCTGCAAAGCGAATGTGCTGTGGACGCAAGTCTTGTGAAGATGCAAACCATCGTTTCTCATAGAACTCGCTGTAGTTAGGTAGGAAGGTCTTTGCTACGATGCCTAAGAGTTTTCCTTGTTGAATGACCAATGCGCAATTAAGGAGCAATGCTCCCACAGCTATAGGCGCACCGACAATGACGGTGATATCTAATTGGCGAGTAAATTCGAGCAGCTCGATGACAGCCTGCTCAGTATCGTCAAGAAGAAGTTGCTGCTGGAAAGGTCCTGACAAGTGTAACCCGTTATTGAAAGCTCTGGGAAAACGATAATCTCTACGCCCTGACCTTCAGCAATAGCAATCTGCTTTTTCTGTTTCTATAAGGTTGAACTTTGTATCTGCAACCTTCACTGCAGGAATAGCTGCAGCCACCTTTTATAAGTCCGTGTTTCATATTGAATGAAAAAATTATTTAATTGTTACCTGAGTAGCTCCGTAACCGTATTCACGGAAAGAAGCATCTTGGTAAGAATAATGCTTGTATTTATAATTAAGTTCATGAATAATTGCATGGCGCAATACGCCTTCGCCCTTTCCCATGAATGAAAGATGAGTTTCTTGCCTCGATGAGCCTTATATTGCTCAAGCGTACGGCGGAAGGTATCTAACTGATATTCAAGAATATCGGCTGCTGTCATACCCGCTGTTGTCTCGAGCAATTCATCAGCATGAAGGTCTATGATAATTTTGTCATCGCTAAGAATCTGTTTAGCTGGCTTCTTACGCTCAAATTTATAACGCTTGGAGAGTTCCTCCGTCTTCTTATCAATCTCTTCTTCTGACAGACGGCTTGGTGACGCATAACCCACCTTCAACTTCTCTGTGGCTTCGTCCTCACCTTTCCTTGTTAAAGGTTCCAACATCGGGTGCTGAGCAGGCTTATCCTTCTCAATCAACGTGTATATCAATGCTGGCTGCTCAAAGAAGACACTTTCGTGGAAAGTATTGAGCTTATAGAACTTCACGGCATCAATCTTTACCTGAAGATCACAAGTAGGCTTGAGTGCGAAAGGCTTATCCTTCTTATAGCTGTGAAGTTGAACACATCCCTGCAACATATCGTTGAGGTCGGCAAGCGTGAAGTCCTCTATCAGCAACTTCATATTTGGTTCCAATTCGCCAACAGCCTTCAATACCCACTTATCTTCCTGCTTTAAAGAGTAGGAGAAATGAACATAATAATTTGAATCGTTGACAAGATAAGACTTGAAGTGCGTAGTCGTGAGGTTCTTTATATCGGTAGGTGTGAAAGCAAGATAAATAGACAACTCATCACCACCAACACGTTCTCTCACTGGAGCTTCAAAATTAACAGAAGGGTCGTCATGCGGTTCTATGTCTGCATCAACATCACGCCAATTATCCCCTACTTCCTCTTCTTCAGCACCTGTAGCGGTCAGACGTTGCTTGATACTGCGAGTATCCTCGCCTTTCTCCATCTTACGTTGCTGCTGGTCGATACGCAGTTTTGCACGGTCAGTAGCGGCATCTTCAACAACAACAACCTCACTGGCTACTGTTGGAATCTGAAAACCATCTTCGTCTTCAACCAAAACAATTTTACCTTTGAAACCTGCAATGACTCCACCACCAGTAGAGCTTAAAAATCTAACTTTATCACCTATTTTCATCCTTTTTCTTCTTAATGTTTTTAAAGAATACAACCAATATCTTATCAATTAGCTGCATTTCCTCCCTCTTTTAAATACCAAGTCTACTTATAATAAATAAGTTTTATAAATCCTCACGCTGAGGGAAATAATACTATGGTATCAATAATGAAGAATCTCCATAGCTAAGGAAACGGAAGTCATGGCTGAGGGCATAATCATAAACCTTACGCCAATCGCCCTTTAAAAAAGCACTTACTAAGAGCAACAACGTTGATTGTGGTTGATGAAAATTAGTTACGAGTGCCTTAACAATCTTGTAGGTATAACCTGGAGCAATGATAATCTGGGTACTTGAATGTAACACATTTAATCCGTCTTTATCCAAATAGGCAAGCAAATGACGAATTGAATCCTCCGCAGTTATCACCTTACCATTCACTACTACCAATCCTTCTTCATTATGTGGTAAGTCATATGGTTCCCATTGATTGACATGAAGGTCTTTCTCTGCCGTTTCTGGAGACAACACCAACTTAACACCCATATAATAAAGGCTTTCCAGTGTTCTAACACTTGTTGTTCCTACAGCAACAGCGTGACATTTATGCTTTAGAAGTTTCTCTAAGGTCTGACGACGAACAACAACAAACTCCGTGTGCATATTATGACCCTCAATCTCCTGACTCTTCACTGGTTTGAAAGTTCCGC
>BNJU01004166.1_pt1 | contig 83870 bp, 145 predicted proteins | sample 8539281 | NCBI WGS metagenome assembly BNJU01 (sample SAMD00202456, study PRJDB9452) | human saliva metagenome | isolation source: human saliva | place: Japan | reverse complement strand
GAAAGAGTTTTTCAAACACAATATATTTATTATCACGCTTACAAGGCAATATACATGATAGAGTATGGAGAATCCCCTCTTGCTACGTTTCTTGACAAATAAATTTATATAACTTATCTTAAAATCATAAGTAGGATTATTGGACTGACTACCTGTACCTTTATGTACAGCAGCAGCAATAATCCTACTTAAATTATTTATACACTAATATTTTGGGTTATAGGACAAAAAAGCAGTACTACTAGTCGCCCAACTCAGAGTGGCAATAGCCAAGCGATCGGTCAAGGTAGGAATGAATGAACGCAAGCGATTATAGAGCATACAGAGATGAGCAAGTTATACGAAAGGAATTGAGTAAGCCTAAGACCACTAAAGCAAGCCATACCAGTAACTACTCATACACGGCCACTCAATCATCTAAAACTATAATAACTACCAAAGAGCAGGCCATAAAAGATACTTTGTTAAGTTATAAGCGACTTAATAACAAGTATCTTGAACTGAACGAAATGATTAAGCATGATACCCCTACTGCTAATATTGCTAAATATGGCGGTATAGCATCACGCACCAACAAGAAACACGATATATCAGATGAGATAGTTAAGCGTGAAAATATAGCTATTGAACTCATCAATACAACTATGAAGCGGTTACATATTAAAGACTGCTTATTCAAAACTACCGCCCTAGCCCATTCAGATATTCTATACTTGATAAATGCTTATGTAGACGAAAGAGAAAAAAATCAGTTATGCTAAATCTAGGGTGGATAATTAAAAAGATTGTTAGTCTTAATATAGAAATTCCTACAATCGAACAAGTAAATAATTATCTAAATGAGAAATACAAAAGATAATCCATGACTATATAAGCGTATCTATTTTGATTAAACATACAGAATAAAAACGTATAAAAGCAATCAAGATATACACTTTTTAAAGGTCAATTATACATGACTTACAGTAATAATCTATAAACCCAGTAATAATGCGGTTTTTCTAAAGAAAATAACTTCCGTTTTTACTTCCACTAAGTATATATTATCGAAGTAAATATTTTCCTATGACTGAAAAGTATAGACTATCAATGAGAATGAGTGAATATACAAACACTTTACAAAAACTATTGATAAGCTGTAATATAATATATGACTAAAGAAAGAAATAATTTGCATCGCTTAATGCAAAAAGAAAAAAAGACGGTACTGCGAATACCGTCTTTTTTTATATGTGCTAGTTACTTGCTAAAGTATCTATCTAGCCACTTGCAAGCATAATGACTAGTTACACTTGCTATGATAGATACCATTAAAGAAAGAAATAATTCTAGCAACGCCTAACCCCCTTTCTGTTACCAGTCTAGGGAAGTAACACTCATAGTATAACATAGAAATAAGTCCCCATTATAAAAATGGGGGCTTTTTATATTAGATGCTTTCAATAAAACCCAACATTTCAGATACCCTAAAAAACTAATAAACTGAATACCCTAAAAAAAGGACTAAAGAAAACTAAGGTTTACTATTAATAGAATGTAATAGCGTTACAAACCTGTTACATCAATGTTACATTACTGTTACATCAAAAACATACCGCATTAAGCTGTTAAGAAAAAGTTAAGGTTATCTATTAATAAAGCGTACAAAAAGCAATACTACTAACGTTAAGGCACAGAGTGGCAATAGCCAAGCGGCCAGTCATACGTCTAGTAGTACTGCTTTTTGATACTATAAGTATAAAAGATATAGTCAAACATCGTCAATAATAGAATCTATAGCTAATTTTCAGATAAAGCTATTAAACATATATTGACATATGTTAACATACTCTAATATATAATAAGAACGGCTCTCTGTCAAATGTTGGGGTGTTCACCCTACGAGGTCTTCTTTGGCACCAATCATATGTATGGTTGGTGCCGTTCTTTGCTCAAAAAGTAGAATACGTACTCTAAATCTACCAAAAGTGACGAAGTCCATAGCTTATTCGTTTTAATACTTTTATCTTGTTGTTAGTTCCTTCTGTATAGCCATTGGAATAAGGTAATAAGAATGCATTAGTTAATTGCGTCATCCATGCAGGAAATGATGTAAAGAAGTTACTAAATTCATTCAAGCCAGATGCTTTCACTAATTCTAACCAATGGACTAGATGTGCCGCTATCCCTTGTTTACCATAGGTCGAAAAGATTTTTCTAAAAGACAATTTTAAAGCGTATGCTTTTCGTAAATCATCAGAAATTCGCAGTATTTCACAGAGCTTAATGTGCTCAGCTTCTGTTAAATGATCTGGATGTTTTCATTAATACACATCTGTTCTGTTTTAACATGCGTGAATAAGCCGCTAGTTTATGTTGCTCACGTTTTCTAACTCGCTCTACCGCCCAATCTACAAGACGACATACATGGTATCGATCACAGAGAATATGCGCATGTGGAAATAGCGCCTCCATGATGCGCTTAAATTGTATGGACATATCCATTACAATAAACTTAACTTGTAGTCGATCCTTGTGTTTAAATGATGCAAAATAGCGGATTAATGCTTGTGTATCACGTTTTGGTAAAATATCTAATATTTCATGTGTATCTGGATTAGTTACATTAACTTGGTATTGGTATCCTTCTGCATTTCCTTTGAATTCATCAATACCAATAACAGTAGGTAGTGTTTTTGGCTTAGGGTATAGTAATCATAGAGCAGTAGCGTAAGACTGTAGTAATAGATGTATCACACTCGTTAGCAATAGCGGTATACGTTAAACTTTCAGTAAGTTTATCAAAATAACATCCTAATATTAGTAACGCTTAGTTGCATATGTTTCCGTACAAATGGATTACGTTCAGCAAAAGAGTGACCACAATGAGGACAAATATATCGACGCTGTCTGTATTTTTCCAATTAGTGGATATCGTTATACTTTCAAACTTTACTGTACGTATACGGTAATCCTTAATATGTTTTTGTGGTTTCACCACACTTTTGAGCAAATATGATGTGTTACTGGTAATTCTATGTCAAAATAAATGTTCCGTCTAATTCGTAGTTATTTGTAATATATTCTTGTTTTACATTATGTAAAAATTCAGTATAATCAGTAGTAGGCATATAAGCTCACATCCTTTCTTTGGGAATTAGTCACTTTTATTGTAAAGTATGTGAGCCTTGTATGCTTATTTTTTAAAATAATGTTGGTAGTGACACCGTAATGATGCCACCCCAACATTTATTATGAAACCATAAGAACCCTCTATCAATTTGATAAAGGGTTCTCTATAGTACTATACAAGGCACGGGCTCCAATTGCCTTACCAAGTATAGTAATATATCAAAAAGAAACGAGCAACAGGCAACAAATAGCTAACTCGATTTCTAAAGATTCATAAAATTGAATGGCGGAGAGGGTGGGATTCGAACCCACTACCTTGCGGAGTCACTGGTTTTCAAGACCAGCTCCTTAAACCACTCGGACACCTCTCCATAATGGTATATTATAGCAGATTTATATTGAAAGTGTGCAACAATTGAATAGAGGTAACCTCAGATATCTCTAATGTAGAACTACTTATACTAGAGACAAAAAAGCTGGCCTAAAGCCAGCTTTCAGTATATCTATTATAGTTAGTATCTTAGAAAAGATCTTTTTTCCACATGCCAATGATGGCCACGATGGAACAGGCTACGGAGATGCCCACAACCTCGAAGAAACCATTTTCATCGTTTTGGAATGGCAATGGCACGTTGGTCCCCCACAAGCTAAAGATGATAGTCGGTACGGCCAAGGTAATCGTCAAGGCAGCCAACATTTTCATAACCATGTTAAGGTTGTTTGAAATGATGGATGTAAAGGCGTTCATCATGTTCATCAAGATGTTAGAATACATTTCAACCATTTCAATGGCCTGTTTATTCTCGATGATAACGTCCTCTAATAGATCCTCATCTTCCTCATACATCTTGAGAAGGTGTTTGTAGGAACTGTGACCACGCAAGCGCAATAAACGTTCCATAACGGTACCATTCGTACGCAAGGCGGACGTAAAGTATGTCATGGATTTCTGTAATTCCAACAATTGGAAGAAGTCCTTGTTCTTTGTGGTATGACGCAATTGAACCTCGATATCGTCGGTACGACGGTTGATTTGTTGCAAGTAACGCAAGAACATGGTCGCTGTGCGGTACAGAATTTGGAACAAGAAACGCGTTTTTTTATACGTATAGAACGTAGAAATCTGATTGGAGATAAACGGATATAACACTTCAGATTCCTCTAAACAAATGGTAATAAAGAAATCTGGCGTCAAAAAGATACCAAGTGGCACCGTATCGTACATATCATTGCCGCGAACAACAGGAATGTTGATAACAACAAAGATATAATTGTCCTCTAACTCCACGTGAGAACGTTCTTCCATATCGAGGGCGGTCTTTAATACGTCTGTAGGAATTTCCGTCAGGATATTGATAAGGGATAACTCATCGGGGTCTGGGTTCACCAAATTTACCCATGAACCTTTTGTGGCATCTGATACCGTGTAATCGGCTACTAATTCTTCTTCAATGTGCTTGTACACCGTAATCATGTTATCCCTCCTTCCGAGCGAAAAATACTGTATCTCATCTTTAAAATTATATACTATTTAGGTGTACTATTCAATTCTCTTGTGAAAGTTTTTACATAGAAAAACTGCTCCTCATTGCCTAATACAATGTAGAAGCAGTTTATTATCTATCAGTATTATTTTCTACTCAAGATGCGAACAGAGTTTAAGATACAAAGGATGGATACGCCTGTATCGCCAAATACAGCCCACCACATGGACGCATAGCCCAAAAGGCCAAGCACCATAATAAGAACCTTTACGGCAATAGCGAATACAACGTTTTGCCATGCTACACGTAATGTTGCTTTGGACAAGTCAAGAATGTGCGCAATAGCGGTCAAGGATGGACGCATGAACACGACATCGGCCGCTTCGATAGCCGCATCAGCACCGCTCCCCATAGCGCCACCTACGTCAGCACCAGCAAGTACTGGTGCATCGTTGATACCGTCGCCTACGAACATAGTAGGACCATATTCAGAGCGAATATCTTGTACAACGGACAATTTATCTTGAGGCAATAGTTGAGCACGTACAGCACTTACGCCAGTTTCTTTGGCGATGTAATTAGCACTTGCTTCCGCATCACCCGTAAGCATAACAGTTTTAATATCTTGACGATTAAGATCAGCAATCGCTTCAGCAGAATCTGGACGAGCTTCATCGGCGATGATAATACGACCAAGGTATGTATTACCTTCTGCTACAAGGACTTCTGTACCATATTCAGCAGGTTCTGCTGGATAGCCTTGTACTTCATAGCGTTCCATCAAACGACGGTTACCAACAAGTACTTGTTGACCATCAGCCATGCCTACCATACCTTCGCCAGCTAATTCTTGAACGAAGTCAGAAGGCTCTACTGCAAGGCCTTGTTCTTTTGCTTCAGCAACGATGCTTGTTGCAATTGGATGTGTAGAGACCGCTTCGATAGCTGCTGCCATGGATAACAATTGTGTATTGCTTACATGAGAACCTACAGTTTCTACGTTGTGAACCTTGAATTCACCAGATGTAATCGTACCGGTTTTATCAAGAGCTACTGCTTTCACATTAGCCAATGCTTCGATAACACGACCACCTTTGAGCAAGATACCGTGTTTAGATGCATTACCAATACCGGAGAAGAATGCAAGTGGCACGCTAAGTACCAATGCACATGGACAAGAGATAACAAGGAATGTTAAGGCTGTGTAAATCCATTTATGCCATTCACCTGTAATAAGGGATGGAATGATAGCAACTGTAAAGGGCAAGAGCCACTACGATTGGTGTGTACACGCGAGCGAAACGGGTAATGAAACGGTCGATTTTAGGTTTAGAAGATGCAGCATTTTCAACAGCATCAAGGATTTTAGTAACCATAGATTCTTCAAGAATCTTATCGACACGCATTGTAATGCGACCAGATTCGTTGATGCAACCAGACATAAGTTGTGTACCAGGTTCTGCGCGAACTGGTACTGGTTCACCTGTTACAGGAGCCGTATTGACGCGAGTTTCACCTTCAAGAACTGTACCATCTAGAGGAATTAAATCGCCAGGGCGAACTTCGATAGTCCATCCTACCTCAACCTTTTCCGGAGCCATAACTACGATTTCACCACCGCAGCATGTATCCACAACACGTACCTCTTGTGGACGCATATCTACAGCGTTCATGATTTCTGTACGGCTACGATCTGTTGCTTTATGTTCAAAGAACTCACCCTATACGGTAGAATAAAAATAACACCAACCGCTTCGAGGCAATGCATCGATAGCGATAGCACCTAATGTAGCAATAGACATCAAGAAGTTTTCATCAAATACTTCACCCTTTAAGATATTACGCGCTGCTGTACGCAATACAGGAAATGCAAGGAGTACATAAGCAACGTAATAAATCGGAGTTTCAATAGATTCTGGCAATCCGATTGATGGAACAAAAGAAGTCAATGCTTCATAGATCATAAATAACAAGCCTGCTACGATAACAGCAATTGTCACCGCCTCGCTGCCGTGATCGTGGTCATGGCCATGATCATCTATAGCCGCTTTAGATTTACGTTCGTAATCAGCTACTGTTACGCCCTCTTCGATGGCATCACAAATATCTTGGATATCGCGCTTAAGCGCTTCACGGTCCTCCCAAGAGCCAGTCAATTTCAATTGATGGGTAGCAAGTGTAAAGTTGGCTGTTTCTACCACTTCCATTTTTCGGATACGATCTTCAATTTTTGCTGCGCAATTCGCACAGTTCAAATCCTTTAGAAGTAATGTTTCTTCCATGATATCTCCTTTATCTATATTTGAAAGCATAGGTTGCTTTCATCCATATAGTAATAGAAAAAAATAAACATATGAACGTTCGTTCATATGTTTATTTTATAGTGATAGAGAATAAATGTCAATATAAAATCTATTCACATTATATTAAATTATGTTCTACTAAGAATGCATGTACTACATCTATTAATAGTTTATATCTCATACAGATCAATAGCCTTAATATCTCTAAAGAAAATCTCCACACCTTGAACAGTTAAGATTTGTAGCGCTTATTAATCACATCTACCGACCTATAAGTTCTGTATACTTGTGCTTATCATAGTAAATGACTCGTACCCAATCCCCACAACGCACAGTCTGTAAGGCCTTATTTAGTTCTTCTATTTGATCCTCTGACAGTTCCACACGAGCCTCCTTAGGCCGTGCGACGGCTGCCAATAATGTTTCAAATCCCTTTAGCGCCGCAAAGGGCATAAATTGTTTGGCCCGTTGTAAACGAGACATGCGATGTTTCATGAATGTATACCTTCCTATACGATAACTTATTCATATTTAAACCCTACTCTCCGTTATGACCGCCTATCAATGTATTTCTAAACTGCAGAGTTCCTTCCTCTTGCAAGCTAGAAGCTCGAAGGATGGCATTCTTGCCAAATCGTCCCTTAATATTCAGCATGGTTTTCTGTATATGCTCCTCTTGCTCTGCGGCCTCAATCAAAAGCATTACTAAATAGGTCCATTTCAGTTGGTACAGCGAGCCTTATTGACAAGGTCTTCAAATCCAACGGCAATGCGCCGTATAGGTTCGTCAGGCCGTTTGTACTTATCAAACAAGGCTAATACGGCAGGGACATAACTCCTGAAATGAATCCGTATATTGCGCCAGGTTCGAGAACCACCGGTGGACCGTAAATCCTCCGCCGCATACCCTATACGAACATGGATACATTTTTGTGACCGCCTTAATCTGTAATAGTTCAGGACTAAGGATTCCACCATTTCACGCATGGGCAACCGCGCCTCATCAGCCGTATAATTGCGTAATAATATTTGACTTTTGTGAAAGGGAGTGCTTAGATGGCCTATAAGCATGAATGTCAGTAATAGTACAAGTTTCAGCTACCACGCATGATCGATTAACAGCTCAGCATTCACACCAAACTCCTTATATAATTTATGTTCTGGAACTTGGGTGATGCCATGCAGATCAAAAGCCCCGAATTTACGCAAGCGATTAGCGATACCGCTGCCGATTTGCCAAATATCGGTAATGGGCTGATGATGCCAAATTTGTTCTTTAAAAAGGCTTTCATCTAGATAACCTATAAAATCAGGTGCATATTTCGCCAATATATCGAGGGCAATTTTTTTGCGAGGAATAGATTCGTTCCAATGCCTACAGTGGCGTAAATATGGGTTGCATCGAGGACCGCATCAAGCAAAAGCTGTGCCAATTGACGAGGCGTTTTCTTATATAATTTCATGTATGGCGTAATATCGATAAAATATTCATCAATGGAATAGACATGGATATCATCAGGTGATACATAGTTTAGCAATGTTCCATAAATCTGGTGAAAGCCTCCATATACCTCTTCATATGTGGCTTTTACCGTAATATATTCAATATGAGAAGGAATTTGAAACAACCGAGCCCGATTCTTAACGCCTAGTTTCTTAAGTGCTGGAGAGATGGCTAACGTAATCGCACCCTTGCCACGAGAATTATCGGTCACCACTAACGGTGTCGTAAATGGATCTACCCCAAATCGGCACATTCTACAGATGCGTAAAAGCTCTTTTAAATCAATGCACATATACATCCGATTTTGTATCAGCTGACCCCATACGAACACCTCCTTAAAGCGCTAATTCACTAACTTTCACAAAAATTACTATCTCCGTAATTTCTATCATTAGTATAACAAAAAAATTTACAGTATTTTTCAAACGTATGTTTGCTATTATGAAGATAATTTTTAAATAAAAAAGGTATCTACTATTAGAGATAGTTTCTAATAATAGATACCTTTATATTCTTTGGTGTTACGTAAATATAACACCAAGATCATTCATTTATTGTTCTGGTCCAACTTTGTCATCATCTACCGTATCGAGGAATCGTGTTAATTCGTCCCTTAAATAAGAGCCTTACCTTCCCCACAGCGCCATTACGATGTTTTCGGATAAGAACCTCTGCCTCATCCCCCATTTCAGAGTTTTCATCGTAATATTTATCGCGATACAAAAAGATAACGATGTCCGCATCTTGTTCAAGAGAACCAGATTCACGAAGGTCAGATAATACTGGACGCTTATCTGGGCGGCTTTCAACACTACGAGACAACTGAGACAAGGCAATAACAGGCACATTAAATTCACGGGCAATCAGTTTTAGATTACGGGAAATTTCAGATACCTCTTGTTGACGGTTCTCACTGCCCTTACCGGAGCTACGGCCCTGCATAAGCTGAATATAATCGACGATGACAAGATCAAGGCCATGTTCTACCTTAAGGCGGCGCAACTTAGCACGCATATCCTGCACAGTAAGGCCTGGCGTATCATCGATGAATAGGTTAGCTTGGCTCATCTCATCTGCAGCAGCCATCACCTTCCCCCAATCATTCGGGTCCATGTCAGCCTTGCGCAACTTATCTGATTCAATACCGGCCACGGAGGACAAAATACGACCTACCAACTGTTCCTTAGACATTTCTAGGGAGAAGAATGCTACGGTCTTCTTAATCCCCATCGCTACATTTTGAGCAATATTCAAGGTGAAAGCCGTCTTACCCATAGCAGGACGAGCCGCAACGAGAATCAGGTCCGACCGTTGTAAGCCATTTAGCTTGAAATCTAAATCTCTAAATCCCGTTGGTACACCTGTAATAGAGCCCTTATGTTGTTGCAGTTTATTCAGTCTATCAATATTCGTAAGAACGATATCCCTGATTGGAGAAAATGTCGACTCTGATTGTGTTTGACCGCCCACATCAAGAACGAGTTGTTCCGCCTTGTTCATGATAACAGATGGTTCATCCTCGCCAGCATAGGTCATGCCTACAATCTTATTACCTGCATCAATGAGGCGGCGCATTTGTGCTTTTTCTGCAATAATACGCGCATGCTCTTCAATGTTATAGCCCGTTGCTTCGTTTGCAAGGGACGTAATATAAGCAATGCCACCTACGGTATCAAGTTTTTTGCGCCGTTCTAACTCTTCACTTAATGTAATGAAATCGATTGTTTTATTACTTTTTACGAGGCTCAAAATAGCATCATAAATGATACGGTGCGTATCACGATAAAAATCATCACGTTCTACGATACTAGTCACCAGGTCAACAGATTCGCCCGATGATGAGCCATCCGTTAGCAATGCCCCTAATACGGCCTTTTTCCGCATCCTCATTATGCGGTGGTATGCGTACGTCCATGTTCTTCTCCCTTAACTCGATTATGACAATGTTCCCTGTGAAAGAATTCGCCATGTTCTATGCACAAAAAGAATCACCACACTCTGTGAGCATGGTGATTCGAAGATTATTCAGCGACTACGTTAACCTTGATAGTGCTCGTAATTTCTGGATGTACACGAACCACTACATCATGAACACCTAATGTTTTCAACGGTTCTTTAATTTCGATTTTTCTTTTTATCGATATCTACCTTATATTGAGCTTTAGCTGCATCAGAAATGTCCTTAGCAGTAACAGAACCAAATACACGGCCTTCTTCGCCCATGCGAACCTTAACAGTTACTTCTACCTTTGTAAGTTGAGCCGCTAAGATTTTAGCTTCATCATTTGCTACGGCTTTGTTATGTGCAATGGATTCTTGTTTTTTTGCGCGCATTGTTTACATTTGTAGCTGTACCTTCGAGGCCAAGACCTTTTTTTAATCAATACATTACGACCATATGCGTCGCTTACTTCAACGATTTCGCCTTTTTGCCAACCTTTTTACATCTTCTAACAATACTACTTTCATTGTTGTTCCTCCTCTTTTTCAGCAGAATGAAGAGCCTCTAGCGCTTTATCTAGAATAGCGGCCTTCGCTTCTTCTATCGTCATACCTTGTAATTGAGCACCAGCCACAGTTCTGTGACCGCCACCGCCCAAGGCTTCCATTACAACCTGTACATTTACCTTGCCCTTGGACCGAGCACTAACGCCGATACCACCATCATTTAGTGAGTAAAGTACAAAGGCTGCTTCAATATCTTCATTACTGATGAGCATGTCCGCACTCTGTGCAGCCAATGCCATCATATCCTTTAAACCTTCAGGTGCTACAGAGATAGCAATCCCTTCGGTACGACTAGCTTCAAATACCATTTTAGCACGCAATTGGATAGAATCGAAGGTTTCAATAAATAATTGTTTAACCCGTTCAATATCCGCCCCCGCTCGGCGCAAGAATGCTGCTGCTTCAAAGGTACGCGCCCAGTTTGTTGAACAAAGTTCTTCGTATCTAGAACTATACCTGCATAAATACCTGTGGCTTCCGCTTTTGAAAGTTTTACAGGAACGCCCGCATATTGTACAAGTTCTGTTACAAGCTCACTTGTAGATGATGCAGCTGGTTCTAAATACGTAAGCAATGGATTTTCAATAAAATCAGCTGCCCGGCGATGATGATCGATAACAATACGCCGTTCAGAAGCTTCAAGAGCCTCTGGTGCCGCTACCATTTCAGGTCTATGTGTATCACATACGATAACAAGTGTATTCGCATCAACCCAAAGCTTTTGCTTCAGGAGCCGTCAATTTATGGGATAACCAAAATTCGTCTTCATCAAGGACATTCACCATTTTAGTAATAGCACTGGATTCTTTTGAGAGCGCGAAACGCACCTCTTTACCAAGAGCACGTGCAATCGCTACGACGCCGATAACGCCACCTAAAGCATCATAATCCTCGCGTTGATGGCCCATAACAAGAATTTTATCGGAGTCATTCATGAGCTCATGAATGGCTTGACTCACTACGCGCGCACGAACGCGTGTATTCTTTTTCTACGCCTGCCGTGTTACCACCGAAGAAGCGGGTGCTTTCACCATCCATAATACAAACCTGATCGCCACCACGACCCAAGGCGATGTCGAGAGCTGCGCAGGCGCCTCGGATACGTCCTTAACTGTTCCTGCATTTTCACCAATACCGATACTAATCGTAGCCGGCACTTGGCGTGGAGAAGGCAATTTACGAACCCGTTCAAGAACCTTAAACCCATCTTGTTCCATGGATTGCAAGGCGCCTCGCGACACGGCAAAGGTATACATATCATCTTGGAAATTTCGGATGAAGCCTTCGTGTTTATCGATTTCATCGACTACAATATTATTAATTTCGACTATAAATTCGTATATTCTCTATCACTGAGGCCCTTTGTCAATTCTTCGATATTATCGATTTGAATCATGCCCCATACAGGTTGTTCCTCCTGAGCTCTAATGCGGTCCTGCTCAATATCTGTAATGTCCTTAAAATACAAGGCCATCACAGCATGTTCCGTCAATTCATCATTTGGATCCGCATCAGGTCTCGTATCGCGTGGGTCAATAAACTTGTACACCACTTGGAAATATCGGTCTCCATAGCGCTCCTTCAAGAACCCCGATTTGCCCCAAATCTTATCAATTCTAAATCCAGGAATCAAAGCGGACATTTTTTGTAATTTATTCCAGTCCACCGGAACCCAATCGGCAAATACGCTATTATTCCACACCAATGTACCTTGCTTATTGACAAGTACAATAGCGGTCGGTAAATTTTGCAACGCGAAATTAGCTGCTTGCGTTACATTTTTCATCATAGCACCAAATTGTTCGCGTGCTAAGCGACGCCGATTATGAATGGTATTGTAATTAATCAAGTATACAGCAACTACCACGATAGCCGATAATATAGCTAATAACCAATTTAAATAAGCGATGATTAAGACTAATAGAACGATAACACCAATAATGGTCCATTCCATTACCGTCCATCTTCGTTGAAAGGATTTCATAGTAACCTCCTTTCTATTAATAACCTCGTTGATTGAAACGAGATCGTAAATCTAAAAACATATCCATAACACCAAATGTTACAAGAGATACAGGCATCATGACATATAAAAAAGCTATAATAATAATTTTTAATACCCTTGATACACCATAACCTTCTAAGATACCTAGCAAAGCTAGCGATTCCATTAAGACCGCATGCAAAAGCACCAAATAAAAGCAATGTTCATCCCAACAGTTGTGAGCAGCTCATTATGGATACCAACAAAAGATGAACCATAGATAATAATGAGCCCTACCGCTAATACACCAGCAGTCCAAACAGGTATTTGCCAGGATGAAATGGCTGGTAATGGTTGTACAGGGTTATTGGTGCGTTTTGCAATATAGGCAGTAAACCGTGCCAAGATATAGGATGTAACAGCAAATGCACAAAACGCATAGGTTACAATCATCCGTTTAATCTGTACCAGACTCGCTTGTATTTGCTGTATATACAGCTCTGTCTGTTCAGGTGGCAACGATTGTTGCTTTACGGTCTCTATAAATGCATTCTGTATTTCCTCTTCTATGCTTTGAAGTGATGTCTGTAGATTAACGGACATCACCGACATCGATACTAAGAGCGTAATAATAGTAGTTACCGCTAATGCCAATGTAGGTACCAGAATTAATTTTTAAAGGAGACCAACGAGTTACGGAAACCGAGTCCAACAAAAAAATACTAGGTACTGCATACATCAAGATAGTTCCTACAGCGGTCAAGGGTCCCAACAAAAATGGAAACAATAACAAAAGCCACTACAGCCGCCGAACAACTATATCGAATCCCCACCGAATACCAACAATAGCAATCGCCGCAGGAGCGACGATGGTAGCTAGCAATGATAAGATGGGGAGGCTAGCACCTATAACAGTTAATACAACTACGATGGCTGCTAAAAATGCCGTCTCCACCATAGCTCTTGTATTTGTTTGTTTCATAATACTCCATCAATACTAAAAAGGATACCAGTTATCTTTTTAATTATAGCAGTTTAAAGAAGTAACTTCAAATACCCTATATAGTAGATAATAACAGTAACTACGCTATTTATAGTGTTCCAAACGAATAAAGATATCCCCCTCAAGCCATGAGCACCATATAATTATGAAACCCATGCTTGAGAGGGATTGTTATTTAGTGTACGTCCTGGATGATTGGTAAAATCATAGGTCTACGACGTGTTTTGTCATAGAAGAATTTACCCAATGCATCGCGAACATTTTGTTTAATTGTAGTCCAGTCCTTGATACGTTGTGCTTCGCAATCATCTAATACTTGATGAACACGACGTTCTGCTTCTAGCATAAGTTCTTCTGCATCGCGAACGTATACGAAGCCACGAGATACGAGATCAGGACCTGCAATGATTGTACCGGAAGCAGTATCCATAGCCATAACAACGATAACCATGCCTTCTTGTGCCAATTGTTGGCGATCGCGAATAACGATATTACCAACATCGCCAACGCCTAAGCCGTCAACAAAGATAGCGCCAGCTTGCACCCGACCACCTTTACGGCCACCGTTTTTATCGAACTCAAAGATTTGACCATTGTCGCCGATAAGGACCTTCTTAGGATCTACGCCCATAGCTACACCAAGTTCACCATGGCGGCGCAACATACGATACTCACCATGAACAGGGATGAAATATTCTGGACGCACAAGGTTGAGCATTGTTTTAAGCTCTTCTTGGCTCGCATGACCAGATACGTGGATACCACGGTCTTTTGCCATATACTACGTGACAGCCTAAACGAAGTAAGTTATCGATGGTTCTACCTACAGCACCTTCGTTACCTGGAATTGGCGTAGCAGAGATGATAACTGTATCATTTGGTGCCAATTCTACAGTACGGTGATTGCTTGTAGCCATACGGGACAAGCCCGCCATCGGTTCACCTTGGGAACCAGTTGTTAAGATCATGATTTGGTCATCTGTGTAGTTGTGCATAACATCTACGTCGATAATCGTGTTTGGCGGAATATTTAAATAACCGCGTTCTTGTGCGATTTCCGTAACATTCACCATGCTGCGTACCATAACAACGACCTTACGCTTGAACATCACAGCTGCATCGATAGCTTGTTGAATACGGGATACGTTAGATGCAAATGTAGCCAATACAACACGGCCTTTTGCAGCTCCTACAGCTTGCTTAATAGCTGGTCCAACGGAGCTTTCAGAACCAGTAAAGCCAGGTTTTTTTCAACATTCGTAGAGTCAGACATCAAAGGCTAATACGCCCTTATTACCAAGTTCTGCGAATTTATGAATATCCATCAATTTGCCATCAACTGGTGTTTGGTCGATTTTAAAGTCCCCTGTATGAAGTACAGTACCGATAGGTGTATCGAAGTACACCGCAACGGAGTCAGGAATAGAGTGATTAGTTTGGATAAAGCCAACCTTCACTTGACCGATTTGAACTTCATCGCCGGCCGCAATGGTACGAAGGCATTTTGGGGATACCTTATGTTCTTTGAACTTACCTTCAATTAAACCACAAACTAGATTTGTAGCATACACAGGACAGTTAATTTCCTTCATAAGGTACGCCAAGGAACCAATATGGTCTTCGTGGCCATGAGTAATAACGACTGCCTTCACGCGATCCTTATTCTCGATAATATAGCTCATATCAGGAATAACGATATCTACACCAAGCATATCTTCGCTAGGGAACGCAAGACCCGCATCAAGAACAATGATTTCGTCCTCGTATTGGAAGATGGTCATATTTTTACCGATTTCACCAAGGCCACCAAGAGGGATAATTTGGAATTTCCCTTGTTGGATCCTGCTGGCTGACGACCGATTAAATCAGATTGCACCTCTTGATTGCGGTCGTGATTACGTGCCATCGGACGGTTATTAGTACGCGTGCGACGGTTATTGGTAGTTTCATTGCGACTTGCATCGTTTGTATTGCGTGTACGCGTATTACGTGTATTTCTTGTATTACGAGTATTCTCGCCATTTCGTTCGGTACGATGTGTATTATCCCCACTACGGGTTGTGCGAGTTTGACGAGTTTGGCGCGTTTTACGTTCTGCACCTTGTTGTTCGCCTTGCTCGCCAGTTGAACGTTGACGACGTGTATTCGTTCTTGTATGTGTCGTACGTCGTTGGCGACCTTCGCCATTTTGATTAGCTTCGCCTGTATGACGGCGTTCACCACTACGATGACCTTCTGTATTGCGGTGTTCTCCCGCAGGTCGACGCGTATTGGTGCGACGGCGAGTTGTTTTTTGCTCACCTTGAGCAGATGGCGCCGTCTCTACTGCAGTCACTTGTGCAGTATGTTGATTATCTGTTGTGTTCACAGTTCCTCCTAAAATTTTGTTCATTAATTTGTTTAACATATATTTTCACCTATCATTGAAATTTGATCTTTACAGAGGAACGGACAAACGAAAAAAAGGCGCTATCTAGCAGCGTCTCTCAAATGGGCGCAAAAAAATAGCGCAACTCAATTGTTACCGTCCAAGTCCTTTTGTCCATTCGCCTCGTGCAAATGAGTATAGTGTACCATTAAACGCGTCAGCCGCGACGTTACGTTCTCATCGTTACCGTTTAATGTTCATTATAATCCGATCGTTCTGATGAAAGCCTCGCTTTCATACGTTAGTATTATTGTAACATAAAAATAGCGTTAACAAAAGAGGTCCCTTATGTTAACGCTATTTCATTAAACTTGTACGGATTTATCTGATAACCGTACAAAATCTAGCCGTGTTTATATATCATATTTATTTATCATCATCAGGCAAATGTTTGTAAAAGGCTTCAATATGCCAAGCACCATTTTCTTCAATAAGAGAAATATATCGCTTCATCGGTTTAGCCTCTACCATGCCTTCGCCAACAATGGCATTTGTAAACCACCCTGAAGGGAACACTTCATTTTCTGGTCCCATAGTTCGTAAAGAAAATCCAAATACGCATAATATAGTTACAAGAACAACAATTAAAACTCTCGTTGTTAACGAACTACTCGTAGGGGATACTTTCATAATAGAAGCTAGCCTTTGCATCTATGACGATATGCTTCAATGCACTGCCATATTGATTATCCTGCTGTTGACCTTTTTGGCATAATAACAACAGTAAAATCAATGGTCCGACAAATGGAATGAGGAATAGTAACAAGCTCATGCTACCTCGCCCCGTATCATGAAGCCGACGCACACACAACGACCCTAACGGAAGTAAGGAAACTAAACATAGTATAGCCGTCAAGAACCCACCTAAACCGATTAAATACGGTCCTGTTTTGAAATATAACTGTCAAAAACATAGCTGCCTCATCACAATATTGATGGCAAGCATCACAATAACGTTTCATAAATTTCTCTCCAAAAACTCTCAACTCAAATTATTTTTAAGTATGTATCTACAGCCTCAGAAAACCCTTTAGCGATATAGATTAGCTCCGCCATTTGCAGGATGGCGCAAGCCAATAGCAGACAGGCCAAATTTTCCCATCGTATCTGCAGACTTTTGTCCTACTGCGAGCATAAGAGGTTCATCTCCGCCTAGTTCACGATGTAATTCTAATAACCGTTTTGTATACTCCCATCCTAGTTCTTGTTCAATCTCTGTAGGTGTACGGTTCGTCAATGGATTTCCTTCCTTATGGGGGTGGAAAGGAATATATTCCACAACAATGTATCATACGGATCTATACCGTTTTCAACGATAGCACTCCATACCACCGTATCAGTAGGTTCGTTAAAACCATCCTTTTTCTGCGTTTCTTTCAACAACGTGCTCGCCGGTGAGCTAGTACGGTCTAATCGAATCGGCGTTACATCCTTCGCACGAATGGTTTTATGCTTATCTAATAGCATCCTTTCACAAGTAATGGCAATACCACTAAAACGCCCGCCTTGGTATCCTACGGCCTCCAGCCACTACAAATACCTTAGCACGACCCTAAGCGTGGCAACAAATAGGCTACCAAATTATCTTGACGCACTCGAGCCGCATCAAAACCGTCTGCGACAATCTCTAAATCCGGATTCACCTCGCCCCACGGATTATGTACAAGATCACCAGAATACTGGGCGAGCCAATCCACAAAATTGCGCACCTTCTCTACATGCTCCGCATCAAAGGATGCTATGTATTCATCAAACGACATGCTCTTATCTAGCTCAAACAAAGACATACAGCCTCCAATTTAAATTTTATAGGTAATAAATAATATATATCTACTATACATGATAATTACACGAATTGCATAAGAAATATAAAACACCCAAGCATAGAAATTCTTGGGTGCTTCTTTTGCAACATATACAACTAAATATAGAACTCGATTTTGTCTTCTTTTGCCAATTGGAATTGTTCAAAGATATGGTTCCGAATATTAACAAAGGAGGCCGATGTGCGGTCCGTTCTATCGATGATATTTACAGGGATGATGGTTTGTACACGTCCTGGGTTAGCCGCTAGTACTACAACGCGGTCTGCTAAGACTACGGATTCTTCAATATCATGGGTAACGAATACAACCGTCTTGCCTTCTTCGCGGCAGATGCGAGAGATTTCGTCTTGCAAGTTGATACGTGTCAACGCATCGAGAGCGCCTAACGGTTCGTCCATGAAAATAATATCTGGATCTACAGCTAGTGCACGGGCGATGGATACACGTTGTTGCATCCCCCCAGATAACTCTGCTGGATAGCGATTGCGGGCGTGATCAAGGCCTACCATTTTAACGTATTTATCGATGATAGCAGGACGCTCCTCTTTAGGTACCTTTTTACTTTCAAGGCCTAGTTCAATATTGCTTTTCACCGTACGCCATGGCAACAAAGCCATAGTTCTGAAATACCGTTACATATCTAAGTTGAGGGCTTTCACCTCTTCACCGTCAATCGTAATAGAGCCGGACGTAACAAGCTCAAAGCCCGCCATTGCATTTAAGAGTGTACTTTTACCAGAACCAGAAGGGCCTAAGAGACAAATAAACTCGCCCTTTTCAATATCTAAATTAATATCTTCAAGGATGGTGAGTGGTTCCCCATCTTTCATAAATTCCTTTATGTGCATTGCGCACTGAAATGTAACCCATGAGGCCACCTCCTATTTCTCAATACCCCAACGTTTGTAAATCCATTTTTCGATGAGGGACACGCCCCAATCGAGTAAAAGCCCAACGAAACCAATGGTCAAGATGGCTACCATCAAGAGATCATTGCGCAAATTATTTCTCATATCGATGATGAGGAAGCCAAGACCTGTTTGCGAGCTACCATTTCACCCTGTTACAAGGAAGATCCACGCCGTACCAAGAGCGATGTGAAGACCGGACGCAATGCCAGGAAATACAGCAGGCAACACGATTTTAAATAATAATTCTGGCTGTTTAATACCAAAGTTACGGGCTACCTTGATATATACAGGATCGATATTTTGGATAGCGGATACTGTGGATAATAGTACGGGGAAGAACGCTGCAATAAAAATGATAACGATGGCTGGTGCTTGACCAATACCGAAGAATAGAACGATAAATGGCAACCACGCCACAGGAGAAATTGGTCGAATGACTTGAACGATAGGGTTGATGTAGTTCCAAATCCCCTTGTACCAGCCTAAGATAAGACCTAGAAATATGCCCGCTACAACAGAAATGATATAGCCGATAAAGAAACGCACCAAACTGTCTGCAATATCTTTAAAAAGAACACCGTCTCCAATAAGCTCTCCAAAGCCGAGTAATACTTTATATGGTGTTGGTAATAGAGCCTCGTTAAAGCCGCCTAGACGAACGATTAGTTCCCAAATCAGCCACGCTGCAATAAATGCCCCTGGTACATATGTATATTTCTTCATGGTTCCCTCCTATGGTAACAATGATTGATCTACAAACTCTGAATAGCTCGGCACCTTCTTGATTAAATCAATATGTGTCATGTGATGCACGAGCGCATTGTAACGGTCCTCTGTAAGGGCTAAATCTCCAAACCCAATCACCTTGAGGGAACGTTCAATAACCGGATCCTTAAACTTCATGTACTTTAAGGAAATCTCCTTTTGTGCTTCTGGATGCTCATCTAGGTATTTACCGGCATCGAGATAGGCCTTTGTGAAAGCTTTCGCTAAATCGTGGTGTTCATCAACGAATTGACCATTAAACACGAGAGCACAACAAATATTATCGTGCCAGAGATGATCAGGGTCTTCAAAGATCTTGCCTTTTCCCATTTCCAATGCAAGAGAGCCAAATGGTTCAGCCACACTATAGCCTGTAATTTGGCCTACCGCTAAAGCAGATGGCATTTCAGGAGGACTCATTTCTACGACTTGTACATCTTTTTCACTAAGACTAGCCCGTTCAAGCATAAGATCTACGAGGATTTTTTGTGTGGATTGTTTATGAGGGATAGCAAAGGATTTACCTTTTAAATCTTGAACAGAATTAATATCATTGTTGACGATGATGATATTACCTTCTGTATGGCCCAGTGCAGCAGCACGAACATCAATACCTTGTTCACGAGCCTTTACACCGAGCTCAACGAGAACGGCTGCCGCATCTACCTTACCTGTATTCAATGCATCCATAAGCTCTGGCCATGATCCATACTTAACAAGCTCTACATGAACCGGACCATCTAGCGTTTCCAGTTCTTCGTAGCAAATACCGGTAATGCATGCGTAATTGGTAAATAGGCTACGCGTACAGTCTTTAATTCTTGAGCCGTCTTTGGTTTATGGTGTTCATGATAGCCATATGCTATACCGCCAATAACCAAGAGGACCACCCCGATGATTAGATACCAAGTTTTCTTCATAACTTCCCCTCTTTCTACCTCATAACAAGGGGCGTTTTTTGACATATGTCATTTTTCGCACTTTTCTAAACCTTAGATGAAATAAGTGTTCAGAACACCTCGTCCTAAAAAATTATATTACCTACTATATCAATATGTATTTAGTATGTCAATAATACATATAGATATGATAGGTTTTATTTTAGAAATAGTAAGTACTTTAATAGAGGCATACATATATCCAATAATTTGCTCAATCATATATACGTAAAAGCATCAACCGCATTGAGCGGTTGATGCTACTCACAAATACTATTAACAATATATTATTCTTCAATATAAGCTTGTCGTTTATTTAAAATATAGATTTCTGAGCTGCCAGCCTCGCTATATTCGCCAACATACGGAGCAATGCTAGACTGTTTAAAATGGCTAATTTCGCCCTTCGGAACGATGACCATAATCTGTTTACCTTCAGCCAAACGCTTAATAAATTCGTCCTCGGTCACCTGTTTCATAAGATATTTCTTATCCCATTCAGCGCTACGTTGTTTCAATTTATCTTTATCATCCCAACGGCTACTATCCCCCTTGATACGAATGACCTCATGACCTGTATAGTATACGATAGATGTGCTATATCCATTGTAGTAATACACATCACCATTGTATTCTTCTACAACAGGTATAAGATTAACCGCACTACGTTGTTTTACTAAAGGAACTAGGCCCTCAAGCACAACAATGGAGGAGATGAGCATGGTGCCAATTACAATCGTGCTCAACATACGATAGCGTTGGCGAGTCCACCAGAACCAGAATAAGCCCAACAAGGACACGCCAGCAAATACATAGAGCAAACCATAATAGCCCCAAGGCGCGAAGAATGAGGCCACTACAAACGCCATCCACAGTAAGAGGGTTTACCTACAACAATCCACGGCACATAACGTGGTCGTCCTGGTCGAAGAGCTTTCATAGCCCCTAATGTGCCAAGAATGCTAAATGGTATGAGACTAATAAATGTGTAGAGCGGATATTTTGTGGCCATTAGGGAATAGAACAGAACGGTACCTACGCCCCAGCATAGAGAATATATATACCACTTATGATGCTGTTTAAAGCCTGTTATAATGCCATAAATAACGGCCCCAGTCCACGGTAACGATGCGCCAAGGAAAATAGCGATATAGTACCACCACACATTGTCCTCTGGATGCTCGGACTGTGTAGCGCGTGTCACATTATTAAGGCCTAAAAATCCATCCACAAAAGCTTGTCCATGTGCACTGTACATATGAGGGTACCACGGCATGGCAACAACAAAAAATGCTATGATGCCCTTCCAGTCAAAGAGACGGAATAGCATTCGTTTAGACCGGCAAAGCGCCACATAGATGAGCAAAATTAGACCCGGCAAAACAAGCGCCACAGGCCCTTTTGTTAAAACGCCAAACCCGGAGAATGCATAAGCTACAATCATAGCCGAGCTAGAATCTTCTTGCAATCCCTTGTACGCATACATCATTACCATCAAGGTTGTAAATAACAATACCATATCAGTAATAACGCCATGGGCAACAGCCCAGAACATGAGTGATGTACCAAGAATAGAAGAACCTACAAGACCGATAAGCCAACGTCTACTAAAAGCCCGTAACGCTTGGAACATCGCCGCCACGGACAAAGCGCCAAATACAGCACTAGGCAATCGAACCACCCAGTCGGCGAATCCAAACACTTTAAAGGCTAATGCAATAAGCCAGTAAATCATAATAGGCTTATCATACCAATACGTCCCATAAATCTGAGGCGATAACCAATCGCCAGATAATACCATTTCCTTGGCAGTTAACGCATAATTCGATTCTACCGGATCCGTTACGGGCAGCATATTATTTGCCACCATAAAGAATACCAGCCAAACAACAAACAACACAGGCGTCAAACGAGACAATTTCATCGTAATCTCCTTATGATTTACGGCGATTCTTATAGAATTTAAATCCAAGCACGACAGCTACAATAGCAAAGATGACCATCACGACTAACAAAAATTCATGATTATACTGAATAAGATCCTTCCAGTTTTCACCAAGCACCTTACCTAAGTAAACGAGCAAAATCGTCCATGGAATCGTGCCAAGAGCTGTCCAGATGATAAAGTGCCACATTGGATAGCGTGCCATACCAGCCGGGAAAGAAATAAAGGTACGAACACCAGGCAAAAGACGACCGAAGAATACAGCAGCACCGCCGTATTTATTAAACATCTTTTCAGCTAGCTCAAATTTATGTTCATTAAAGAATATATATTTACCATATTTCAATAATAAAGGACGACCACCGTGCTCACCCATCCAGTAAGATAAAATGGACCCTACGATACCCGCCAAGGTGCCCACAACCATAGTGGTATGGAGTTCAAATATGCCTTGCGCAATCAAATACCCTGCAAATCCAAGCACAATTTCACTAGGGATTGGTACATTCGCATTTTCCAATACCATTGTGATGAACATAGCTGCATAGCCATACGTTTCCATGAACGAAATAATATATTCCACTTGTTATACCTCTTTATCCACCCCTACAAGAGGATTGTGATTTTTTAATGTAACTTTGGTGAAAGTTTCACCCTGTATACAATCTATTTTACCATAATAAAATGACCCTCACCATACGGGAGGGCCATTTGCGGTATTCTTAGTATTCTGTTTTTGTAAGAATCAACTAGTCATACACAGTTATTCTGTTTTTAGTCCTTGTATAAAATCAAATGATTTTACAGCTGCTTCTGTATCTACAAAGTGGAACGGTTCCAATAAACGACAGAATTTAAATAGGTAGTCACGCTTTTGTAAAACTGCTTTCACATGTAAAACAGTTTCTCGTGCACAGCGGGCAGAGCTATAGCCATTCATAGCCGCATATAGATAGGTATTAGGTAAATCACCTTCACGGATAAAGCTGTGGATGAAGATAAGTAAATCCCATCCAGCAGGCGTGAATTCTGGCCAACGACGTGCATTTTCCCAATCGAGGAGCATTACACTATCCGCGTCTGGATCATAAACAATATCACGCAACGCGGGGCGACCATGAGCGATGCCATAATCATGGAGTGTACCGAGAGCTTTACCAAAAGCATAAAAAATGTGGATTGCCATATCTTCTAAGGACTGATCCTCTGGATGTTCCTGTGGTAAATGGCCATAGTAGGTCAAGTTCTTGCCATAATTCGGCGTCACGAAATAGTTTTCTCGGAATCCCACGATTTCTGGTGCCAATGGTAGCTGAGTGCGCACAAAGTTCATCATATAAAACTCATGGTCAAAGGATGCACGAGGGGATGGTTTGATCCATGATGACCGGTTATTACCTACAGCGCGTTTTACAAAATACTCATTGCCTTGAAAGGTAACTTGGAATACGCGCCCCAATTCTTCGTCATTCAATTTATGGTCTATATATTCTAATAAGGCTTCGTTCATGAGACCTCCTAATGTCATCAATGTTTACCTATTTATTATATAATAAACACCATATATGTATCAAATAAAGACCCCCTAGCCAAGGCCAGGGGGTCTTTACGGTAATTATGATAATAGGTTTAATTTAGGTTTTTATACGCCAACTGAGGCAATCTAAATTAAAACGAATTAACCTACAAATTTTGTCACTGCTGCAGTATCAGTTAAGTGACGTTTAGGCATGCCCATTTCTTCAGGAGTGATGCCAAGAGCAAGACCCACTAATTGAGACATGTGCAAGATTGGCATATCTTTGCCACCGCCAACAACTTCTTTTGCTTCTTTTTGGAACATATCAAGTTGCATTTGGCAAAGTGGGCAAGGAGTTACTACGCAATCTGCGCCTTCTGTAGCTGCATCTTTGTTGATGGAGCCAGTCATTTGCATTACGGAATCATGTGCAGGGTATACAGCATGGAAACCGCAGCAATCAAGTTTACGGGAGAAGTCGATTGGTGTAGCACCGATAGCGGAAATCAAATCTGCTAAGGATGTAGGCATTTGATAGTCCTCGAAGCCCATTTCAGTTTGAGGGCGAAGAATATGGCAGCCATAGTATTCAGCTACACGTAAACCTGTTAAAGGTTTAACAACTTTTTCTTTCAATTTGTCCAAACCGTAATCGCGGATCAATACCCATAAGAAATGAGTGATATCAGTTGTACCGCGGTATTGTTTACCGATTTGAGCTAATTTTTTGTTCACTTCTTCTTTTTCTTTTTCGTTATTGTCTAATTCATTTTTAGCTTCACGAAGCATCAAAGTACAAGTGTTACATACAGTTAAAAGGTTCAAACCTTTTTCTTCTGCCAATGCAATGTTACGTGCGTTTGTAGCTAATGTAATTTCTGGAGCGATATCTTGAACGTGGGATGCGCCGCAGCAAGTCCAACCGTCAAGTTCTTCTAGTTCGATGCCGAGTTTTTTAGCTACTGCAACAGTTGCCATGTAATCTTCTTTGGCAGCGCTTTCAAGAACGCAACCTGGGAAAAATGCGTATTTCATTATTTGCTTACCTCCTCAGCTGCTTTCATAAGTCTGCGAACACCATCAATACCATTAACTGGTTTTTGAGGTACTACAAGTTCGAAAGGATTAATTTTGCTGTGTTTCCACAAACGTAATGCATAGAATGCTTGTTTAGCGGAATCTACAACACCGTCAGATTTCAAGCTCATAGAAACTTCTTTCAAGCGACCAGTTTTGTAAAGGTCTTCTTTGAAAGCAACTGCATGGCGAACGCCTTTGTTGTTTGTAAGTACCAGCTTTTGTAGCTTCTTTACGCATGTTGGAAAATATCTTGAGCAGGTTTTAAGTGTTTAGGACAACGGGAGATACAATTCATGCAGTGAACGCATTTCCAAAGACCATTATCATAAGCAGGTTGAATGTGAGCCATAGGGTGCATCATCACGGCTATCCAATACGAAACGATTAGCTTTTTGTAAATACATATGGTTCTAAGAAATCATCTTGACGTGCAGTCAATTTGTTACATTCGGATGCGCAGCAACCGCAAAGGATACATTCTGTACCAGCAACGAATTTTTTTGAAATCAGCTGAGTTTGACGAACAATTTTATCGCCTTCGTTGAATTCTGCTTTTAAGGAAAAATCCAGGAGCAACTGTTTTCAAACGATCAACTTTAGATTCCCAGTCAACAACTAAGTCACGGATTACGCGGAAGTTACCGATAGGTGCAATTGTTAATTCATCTGTACCGTAACGTTCTGTTAATTCGTCAATTTTAGATTCACAACCAAGCATTGCTTCGCCATTTACGCGAATGGAGCAAGCGCCACAAACTGCGGAACGGCAAGCTGCCAAGAATGTTAATGTTGGATCTTGAGTATCTTTAATTTTTTTGAATATTTCCAAAGAATTGTACGGTCAGGTTCGTAATCGAATTTGAAAGTTTGTACAAACGCGCGACCTTGTTGGTAACGGTGAATATGATAGGTGATTTGTCTCATCTTAGTACTTCCTTTCTTGTGGTTCGTATTTAGTGAACACTACGTCGCGTTCTGTTAATTCGTATTGACCGTCTGCGCCTAATTTGATCAAAGAATGTTTTAAGTATCTTTCATCATTACGTTTTGGATGGTCTTCACGAATATGAGCGCCACGGGATTCACGACGGTGTAAAGCGCCCATTGCAATAGCTTTTGCTACTGTTAACATAGAACCGATTTCACAGTAGTTTACGAATGCCATGTTGTAAGTACGTTCAGGGTCACCTACATAACAAGTTTTGTAATCTTCGATCAATTGATCGATTTCTTTTAATGCTTCAGTAATACCGTCTTCATTACGGAAGATACCTACTTTGTTCCACATTGCATCAGCCAATGCATCGCGGATTTCTACAACTGGGCGACCACCTTCACGAGTTGTTACTTCAGTGAATTTTTCTTCCCAGCGTTTAGCAGCTGCAGCTAATTCTGCATCTACATTTGGTTGTTCATGTGTTTCAGCATAGTCAGCTGCACCAGCACCAGATACTTTACCAAATACTACGCCGTCAGCCAAGGAGTTACCACCTAAGCGGTTAGCACCGTGGATGGAGATACAAGAAGCTTCGCCAGAAGCGAACAAACCAGGCAATTCACATGCACAAGTTTTGTAGTCCACTACGTCGATACCGCCCATTGTATAGTGACATGTAGGACGAATAGGTACTGGTTGAGTCAATGGATCGCAGTGTTCGAAGCACATAGCCAAGTCACGGATACCATGAAGTTTTTCGATGATAACTTCAGGTCCTAAGTGACGAAGGTCAGCTACTACGTATGCGTTAAGACCAGAACCAAAACCACGACCTGCAGCGATTTCATCTTCGATTGCTTTCGCTACAACGTCACGGGATGCTAATTCCATTTTGTTAGGCGCATATTTTTTCATGAAACGTTCGCCTTCAGAGTTAAGAAGGTAACCACCTTCACCACGAACCGCTTCAGACATCAAGATACCAGTACGACCAAGACCAGTTGGATGGAATTGAATCATTTCCATATCTTTCAAGCCGTTACCAGCACGGAAAGCTGCTGCCATACCATCGCCTGTGGAAAGGAATGGGTTAGTAGTACGAGTCCAGAAAATACGACCTGCACCACCAGTGGACAAGATAATAGCTTTTCGCTTTAATTTGTTCTACGCGACCTTCTTTCATGTTCCAAACTACAGCGCCACCAACATGACCATCTGCAGATTTAACAAGATCTAAAGGTACCATTCTTGTAAGAAGTGTACGCCTTCTTTCAAGCATTGTTCGTAAGTTGTGTGCAAAAATAACGTGACCAGTTTTATCCGCAGAGTAGCAAGTACGTGGATAGGATTGACCACCGAAGTTACGTTGCGCAATTTTGTTTTCTTGAGTACGAGAGAATGGAGCACCCATGGTCCATTTTCAAGTACGCCTTCTGGACAACGGGGAGCAGAAGAATTCGATCGCATCTTGGTCACCAAGATAGTCAGAACCTTTTACTGTGTCGAAAGTATGTGTTTCGATTGTATCTTCAGCTGCAACGTTATTCAAACATGCATTTACACCGCCTTGCGCCATTGCTGTTGCAGAGCGAGTTGGGAAAAATTTTTAGTAATAAGAGCTACTTTTAAAGCCTTTGCGACGACCAACTTCAAGAGCCGCGCGTTGACCAGCGCCACCGCTACCTACTACTAGAACATCAAACTGTTCCATAATGACCTCTCATAACTACCTATAAAAAGAAAATTTCTTAGACTATCTAGATTCAAAAACCTTATAAAAATTTTTGATAACCTAATCATTTTTCCTTAAAGAAAAATCTCACACTTGTGCGATATTTCTTATAGCTTTTACATATAATTATAGTTAGCATTTCCCCGTATGTCTAAATCTTATTATGCATAATTAATTTCAATGAATCTAATTGATACTTATATCAATTCAAGTTTTAGCAGATAAAACTTGAATAATCTGATTATGTGCAAATGCAATTCTATTTATTTTTCTGTATATCATTTATATCAGTTCGGTTCCGAATTTTTTTACTATACAGCTAACTAGATGAGACCAATAAATACTATGTTTTACCGGTTGTATCACTCCAAAAAGCCCATCTGTAGGTATCAAAATTTTTAAATTCCTACTAAAATTACACGGAATTTAATAAACTCGTACATATTAAAACCTCTCGATTTTAGTATACTTTTAACTTTTGATAATCATTATCATAAGTTTTTATTGTGATTTTTCCTTACATCTTTCAAAAATCAGTAAAATCCCCCTTATCTATGCGTAAATGGCAATCTTCGATATACTTCATTTTACAAAAATCTAATTATGCTAGACAAAAACTTATATAGTGGCATTTATATAGTATATATATATGAATATATAGGCTTGTACCATTTATTACATCTCATTTTTTTACTCATTCCATTTTGTATAAGGTATGATAATAGATAAATTAGTTATATAATATAACTTAAATATGTTATATTAATTTAATTACTAATGTGTTGCAGCTTTCACAAAAATGGAATCTGATTAGTAATTAAGTTGTATTAAGAGAGTTATATAATTTAATCATACATAAGGAGAACAAACATATGAAGATTTTACTTGTAGAAGACGAAGAAATGCTGAATGGTATTACGGCCAAATATTTGCGTGCTGAAAATATGACTGTCGATACATGTTTCAACGGTCAACAAGCTATCGATTATGTAAACACATCTAGCTATGATGTTATCGTTATGGATATCATGATGCCTGTATTGGATGGCATTAGCGCATTGGCTCAAATGCGTAACGAAGGTAATACAACACCTGTTTTATTATTAACAGCGAAGGATTCCTTACAAGATAAGGTTACAGGTCTCAACACGGGCGCTGACGATTATCTCGTAAAACCATTTGATTTAGAGGAACTAACGGCTCGTATTTATGCGTTAGCTCGCCGTAATGCACGTCATGCACAAAAACGATATCAAGGTTGGTACCCATTGACAATCAACGTTCCTCAACGTACGGTAAAACGCGATGGCGAAGCGATTACGTTGACAGCTAAAGAATTTGATTTATTGTATTATTTAGCAAGTAATGAAAACATCGTATTATCTCGTCAACAAATTCTCGATCATGTTTGGGAATACGATTATGAAAGCTACTCTAATCTAATTGATGTATATATTAAAGATCTACGTAAAAAGATTGACACGGATGAAAATGTGAAATTGATTCAAACCGTTCGTGGAGTAGGATATGTCCTCAAAACAGAAAACTAAGGAACAAGGTCACGACCTTAATTCTATGTCAGGTGCTATCAAGCACTTATGGAATCGCATTCCACTGACCTTTAAAATCATGTTGTGGTACACCTTATTCTTGGCTACCCTTCTGATTTCTATGTCCATTTTCTACTATAACTACATTGGAACGGCTCACAACGCAGAGGTTCGCGATCGATTGCAGCAACAAACGCTCATGATGTCTACGGATATTCGCAAGTTTAAGCCTTATGAAGATGGCACATTTTATTTAGTCTACACACAAGATGGTCTCATCACAAAAGGATATTTACCAGATGGATTCCCAAATCAGTCCAGTCTATCACTGGGCCAGATTGGTGAGGTAGAGGCCAATGGTACAACATTCTACTATTACGATGTACCTATCAACGCGCCTAACTACCGCGGATTCTTACGGGCTATTACAAGTCAAAAGATTACCGATAGAAACAGCAATACCATTTATGCACTGTTGCTTGTTACCATCGTAGCCTTACTCGTTTCGTCTATCGGCGGTTATCTATTCATAAAACAAGGATTGAAGCCACTACGCAAACTGACACATACAGCTAAGGTTATCGGTAAAAAAATAATGACTTGAGTCGCCGTATTGAATTGCCAGAAATTGCAAAGGATGAGGTTTATGAATTGACGACCACCTTTAACCGTATGTTATCCGGTCTCGAAGATTCATCCAATCGGGAAAAAGCAGTTCAGTTCTGACGTATCTCGTGAATTGCGTACCCTATTGCCGTTATCCAAGCTGAAAGCGAATACGCCATCAAATATGCGCGCACGCCTGAGGAAATGCAAGAAGGCTTGAAAACATATTCTAGAACAAGCCAAATTCATGTCTTCCTCGTATCGCAACTATTGGATGTGGCACGGTTAGAAAATAACTACGAAATGAACGTAGCCCCTGTGGATGTAAGTACTATGTTAATAAATATGGTACATGATTACACCCGCTTGTGCGCAGAAAAGCAAATCACCATCAACGCGGATATCGATGATGATTTAGTTATTACGGGCCACGAAGTGTCCTTGCGTCGCGCTGTGACCAATCTTATCGATAACGCCATTAAATTTACAAAATCGACGATTAATGTTACGGCTAAACGCAATAACTTATACTTGATCATCGAGGTTACCGATAATGGTATTGGCATCGAACAAGATAATCTTTCACAGATTTTCAATCGCATGTATCAAACGGAGCAATCTCGTAATAAAAAATCTAATCACGGTATAGGCCTAGGCCTATACTTTGTAGATAAGGTTGTTCATTTGCATCACGGTACCATCACGGCTAAGAGTCAACTAGGTGTATTTACCACCTTTTCTATCACATTGCCGTTATCGGATACATTGATAGAATAATTGAATCATATATACAAAACACCCTCCTACATGATGTTTCTCGATGTGAGAACACATGTAGGAGGGTATTTTACGTATAGATGATTCTAATATAATCCCTAGAAGATATTAACTTAGTAGCGCCCATAATGGCATATAAGCATATTCAAGGAATAGCCATGCTACAAAACCGGCTACAGCGCCTACAATGGCACCATTGATACGAATCCAGCTGAGGTCATCCTCTACCTTGGACTCGATAAAGTAGATAAATTTATCGGTACTTAGGCCTCCAAGCACTTGGCGTATAATGGTTTCAATGAGGTCATAGCCCTGTTCCAATACATATCGAGCGATATCATGTAAGGTATTTTCAATACGATTACGCAAGTCTTCAGATTGACCATATACATTCCATAGTTCAATGGCGATATTTTACAAGAACTTGAGCTGGCGTTTCGCCATTTTCATCACCTTCAACGAGTAACTCTTCAACGTATGGGCATAAATGATTTTCAATGATAGATTCCCAATCTTGCTCTCGTATCCAACGTTCCCAAGCCTCATCAAGAGCATCGCAGACCACATGATTTTCCTCTATGTGACGAATCGGATCTACCCACTGACGGAGCCATGCGGTTCGCTCTGGGCTATTAGGGCGTTTCCAGTTTTCCAACATGGCATACGCCTCTGTAACAATAGCCTCTGCCATTTCCCGATAATTGACAACATCGGTAGCTTCGGACAAGGAAATCAGAAAATCAGAAAGAAATCCCTTTCGTTTTTTCTATGCGCTTCCTCTGCAACGACGTAGCCGTAAGCCAGGTGACCATGGCAGGGTGATTGATACGCTCTGAATCACATTCAAGACCTGTACAACCATGCCTTCATAGCGATTGTGTTCACATAAATCTAGTAATACGTGCTTTAACACCGGTACAAGGGAATGTTTTTCTAGCAATGCACGAATGCGTTTAGCCCCCCATTGTGACCATTCTTCAGTAGTTTGAGATTTCCACAACAGATGTAATCCTTGGTGGATGACGAGACGTGCAGCCCGTTGCCCCTCAGGTGATAGTAAGAATTTTTCAAATAATGGTACGAATTGTACCTTTTCCAATAGCACCTGACAGCGATCACGGGTAAGCATCTTCGTTTCTACAAGCTTAATCACACCATTGATAAGGCGTTCCTTATTGCGTGGAATCAAGGCTGTATGATATGGAAAACCCTAAAGGCTTACGGAATAATGCGGTCACCGCAAACCAGTCCGCCACACTACCAATGAGGGCAGATTGTACCGCCCAATAGAGCGGCTGATACCAACTTTCACCATCATAGAAAAACTGACCTACAAAAACAAAGCAATAGAGTACGGCCATCAAGCACAAGATGCCATTGGCCCGTTGTCGCAAAGTAAGTGATTTGAAATAGCGAATCATCCAATCACCCCCTTAATGATAAGGGGTTATGCTGTAAAATAGACCGCCGAGGACAGCCCCCTACTAAGGGAGCCATTGATACGGACCATTTGCAAATCATAATACATTTTGCCCCGTACTAATTTGGGTTATCTCATCCGGTGAGTAGCGGATAATTCTTCGCCCACTACACGGTCGATGAGAGGGTTTAGCTTTTGTAACCACGGAATACTGCGCAACAAGAAGAACCGTTCGAACGGCGCCTGCTTATCCGGATTGAGAAGAATTTCGCTCCCCAATATATTCAATCGTTCCATCACGATATCCATGAGGCGTACCCAATCGAGCGTATCCCCATCAATGAGCTTGCCTTCCCATTCTTCAAGGACCATTTTAACCCATTGATCCTTATGTTCTTCGATGAAAGCCTGCCATTCTTCATTAGTTTCCAAATTATTGAAAAATTTAATGGCCTGCCCCCATATATAGCGTCCCAATGGCGAGTCAATATCTTCATTATCCTTTAAAAACTGAACTGCTTTTTTCTGTACTGTATCAACCAATCGTTCAGGTGAAAGCCCATCCCCACCAAAGGCAATGGCTAGTTCACGCATAAATGAATCCTTAGTATAGGTTTTCATAATATCTAGCATGACACGATACAAATATGGATACACCTGATTTGACGCGATAACACGCTGACAAGTTCGATTAAAATAGAGCCAAAACACACTAGCCGTATGGCGTTCCAACATGCAACGACCAAATAGAATAACGAGAGGTGTGGCCTTCCAATTGGATACCCCTTTATAAACAGCCTTATTAATCTCCTTACGCATCGGCTCAATATCCATATGGGATAGCACCTGACTCCCACACCATAGAGGATGTCTTTCATCTGTTGTTGTACAGCATCACTCATGCCATATTCGATGATGCGCACCATAACGCGTTCCCGTTTAATAGCATAGTACATCTGTGGCACTCGAAGCAGTTCTTCGCTGAGCATGGTGCGACCAATCTGTATGAGCTGTTCTTTACTGCGCGGCAAGATAGCCGTTTTGAAAGGAATACCTAATGGCTTTTGTAAAGAGTGCTGTCACTGCATACCAATCCGCTAGACCACCAATCATAGCGGCTCCTGAAACGTGCATGATAAACGCCCAAAGTGCATCGTGCCTATGTGGGTATGAAATTAAAAATATGATAGCCATGACAATCAACAGCGTGGTTGCCACTGGTTTTGTTTTCATCATCACTTGATCCTAACTTACTCAATTACGTATATAGACTCTCCCCATATAACGTAGTGACCGCGTGGGTCACTTAAAATATGCATTCATCGCCTTCCTTTTGAGGTTCCCACACAGGAACATCGCCAAAGAGAGCTGTAAAATACACGGATGGCGTCCATAGTGGGCCATTTAGATGCATAGGAATAAACGCCTTTTTCACCTGTACGCGGCGTAAGAATTCAATAGCCCCCCATTCCATAGCATCTTCTAAGCGATTATCTACAGGGAACATCGCCACATCTGCGGATAGACCTTCTAGTTCCTTAAATTCACGCCAAGCCATGCGCTTTGCATCCGCATTATTCTCCGGCGTATCACCAAGCCAATGCCACCAGTTAAGGTCACCAGCATGGAAAAATGGAATCAGAATCAATGTTTGCAGTATCCGTTTTTACATAGAAAGAACCGCCTTCATCGGTGCTACCGTACATATGAATCCCTACATCATCGAGATTGGCATCTTGTCCAGGTCGCATGGTAATACATTTTCTTACCTTACCCTCTAAGGGTACATCTTGATGGCAAATATAACGCGTTTGAGGACCATCAAATTCCGTAATAGACGGATTAAAATGATCTGCATGACTATGACTTATAAAAAACCACAATTCACGACCACGCTTTGTCAATTGCCAAACAATATTGTTTGGATCCTTATAATAATCAAACACATAGCAACGCTTGCCATCATCTACTAGGAAACCACTGTGTGCGAAAATGTTACATCTAACATCGTTATCAATACCTCTATATTACTGAGAATTTATATCATTCGTATTCTTTATTATACCATATTTTTTCTATATACGTTTGTGTAAAGGAAGGCCCTATTTCCAAAAAGCCTCCACCGGCCGGGTCTGTCCCTACGGGACAGGGCCAAAGTCGTTTTTGAAAACAGGGCCTTCCTACACTCAGTACATTAGAGACATTTAGGTATAATGAAGAATACAAATTTAGTTTAGCGACAAAAGTCGATTTTTAGGGAGCAGGTTCGTCTACATAAAGCCCTAGTCGAATTTGGGTATAATAAAGAATACGAATTGAGGTTGAAGGAAAATAAGAAATGCCGCTGGCATTTCTTAGATGCGGCCAGCGGCTTTCATGTAGTCGATATATTGGTTACCCCATTGTTCGAGGGATGCTAAAACGGTTTTAAAGCCTGCACCTACTTCGGTAAGGCTATATTCTACCTTTGGAGGAATGGTGCCGTATACTTCGCGATGGACTAAACCATCATCTTCCATTTGGCGCAATGCTCTAGTGAGTGTGGCTTGGGTAATTGGATATAATCGGCGCTCTAACTCACGGAATCGCACAGGACCTTCAGATAATTCGTGCATGATCGACAAAGACCATTTTGCCTGCTAATAACTTTTGGCTCGTTGCAAATGGGCAGCGTCCCACCAAATCATGAATATTTACGAGTTGCTCTGCCATTGTTATTCTCCTTTTCTATGTATATAACGTTATTCAAATCATATCACATATTTATAGTATGGCAAGCATTTTATAGTATCTTTTTAGGGTACAAAACTTTTTGAAAGTCTTTTTAATCAGTAAACATCATAATTCTATCATTTTTGATAGTACCTATCCTAAATAATTCTACTATTCAAAATAATGGCATATCTATATAATGAGGTCATCAACAGAACACAAATACACGCCTCATCGCTATAGGTGGTGCAGGCAGTCTCTATGTAGACGAAATCAACAACCACAAGTTTAGTCGTCAACGCTTTACAGCGGTACAAAACTAACCTAACTTTCTCTACAGTAGATTTAAAGCTATAAAAGAGCCTCTATGGATTCCTTCTCTAGTAAGGAATCCATAGAAACTCTTATTATATATTAGTTTATGCCTAAATGAGTTGATTTACATCATAATTAAATTTAGCCGTTGTTTCAGCCGCAGTTTTTTTGCCATTCTGTTGGTGCAGTGCCATCCTTTTTCAAGGAAGAATCCAGAGTCGAGGTAACGAATAATAATATAGTTGGAATCCTTTTGATCAAAGCCATTACCGCGGGAGAAGTCGATACCATGACCTGTATTGCGTGTTACGATAGCTTCTAATAATGGCATCGTAATGGCATTTAAGGTGATTTTCATATCACATTTGTCGAAAATCTTTTTAAAAGAAAGAACTAGGTTTTTCTTCTTTATACACTAATAGTTTACTAATTGTACCATTAGATGCACATACTACGCGACGAATTTCATTAATAGGGATATCTACCTTACCATTTTGAGATAACACCATTTTTTTAATGGTAATTTCTCGTTTCCCCATGTAGGAGTAATCTAACGGCAATTGAAGGGTGTCTAAATTTGCAGGAATTCCGCTGTCAATTTATGGCGAGCGAAGGCAGCAATGATTGCTTTTGTTTCACGGATATTGTGACCAGCATTAGATTCTTTACGGTCCGTATCTAAATCTTGGCCTTTTATATTTTTCCAATTATGGTCTCTGAACGTAATCGTATAATTACTGTTTGAATTCAAATATCTTGTAAGATATAGCTCATTTACATCTTCAAAATCAATATCGGTTATAACCTGTCCATTTTGCATCTTTACAGAGCACACCATTGTAACTAATTGTTAATGTACGACCTTTCTCTTCAAATGTAACAGGATTTGTGTCGAATACAGAAATCATAATTCTCTCCTTCTATACTTTCACAAGTATGATGATTACTATACACAAAATATATTGTTAATTTTTGTATATACTAACCACAATTGAAACACAAAAAGCTGGCTCATAGAGCCAGCTTTCAGCATATCAAAACATATACGTCATCATGTATATGAAGTTATGCAGCTATTAGATGCTTTCAACAGCAGCGATAGCAGCAACGTCTACAACGTCTTGAGCGGAGCAGCCGCGGGAAAGGTCATGAACTGGTTTAGCCAAACCTTGAATCAATGGGCCAAGAGCGTCAGCGCCGAGAAGCGTTGTACCAATTTGTAACCAATGTTAGCAGCTTGAAGATCAGGGAAAATCAAGATGTTAGCTTTACCAGCTACGTTGGAGCCAGGAGCTTTCTTTTCTGCTACGGAAGGAACAATGGAAGCATCCAATTGTAATTCGCCGTCAAATTTGAAGTCAACGTTGCGTTCTTTCAAGATGTTAACAGCTTCAACCACTTTGTCTACTTCTGGAGTGGAAGCGGAACCTTTTGTGGAGAAGGACAACATGGATACGCGAGGGTCAGCCATGCCAACAACTTTGCGAGCTTTTTCTACAGTGGATTCTGCGATATCAGCTAATTGTTCGCTAGTTGGGTTAGGCAATACGCCACAGTCGGAGAATACGAGCATACCATCATCGCCATATTCTTTTTTGCTTGTGAACATGAACATGGAAGAAGATACAGTTTTAAGACCTGGTTTTGTACCAACAACTTGTAATGCAGCGCGCAATACGTTTGCAGTTGGGCAACCGGAACCAGCAACCATACCATCTACTGCGCCAAGACGAACGAGCATAGCGCCGAAGAATAAGCAGTCACCTTTCATAGTTGCGTCAGCTTTTTCAGGAGTCATACCTTTTTTAGCGCGCAATTCTACGAATGTATCAACCATTTCTTGGTAACGATCGTAGTTAGCTGGATCGATGATTTCAGCACCTTCTACGGATACGCCAACAGCTTTAGCAGCTTCTGCGATTTCAGCTGGGTTACCAACGAGTACAGGTGTTACGAAACCTTCTTTCAAAATGATTTCAGTTGCTTTCAATACGCGTTCATCTTTGTATTCTGGCAACACGATTTTTTTACCTAATGGTTTTACTTGGTCTTTTAATTTTTGAATTAAATCCACGATTTTTGCCTCCTTAACATTGGCTTATGCCATATCAATACTATTATTATAGCAATTTAATAGCTCTCTAACAACCATTCTAAAACATTTCGTTGTTGAATTCCGTCATAATTTGCATTTTTATTTAATTCATCTAAGGTGAGCAAAAATCTTTGGATATTGGTCTTGTATAGCCTTAAGCGGTGTGAGCTCACGATGTAGTGTATTAGGATCTAACACAGTTTCGCTGACTTGATAATATTCCGTAACACCTGCTTTTTTTGTGCAACAAAATCAATTTCTCCCTTAGCTAATTGTCCTACATATACGGTATAACCACGACGAATAAGTTCAAGAAAAACGATATTCTCTAAAATATGTCCTGTGTCACGACTCGCGTTGCCAACTAATAGATTACGTAATGTTACATCCACACTGTAGTACTTTGCATTAATACGCAATAATTCTTTGCCACGCACATCATAACGATTTACCTTATATAGCAACAAGCTATCTTGCAAGCCTTGTAAATATCGTTCTACCGTTTTATTATCTATTTTTCTACCGGCACTAACGAGAGAATTAGCAATTTTATTTGGTGAAAGCAAGCTACCTATATTTGACATGATATATCGTACAATGTCTTGTAGGATGGTAACATCATTAATCTTTAAGCGAGCTACTACATCATGTAATAACAAGGTATTGTATAGACCTCGTAAGTATTCCTGTATATCAAAATCTTCGCCTCCCAATTGTTGAGTATAAGGGAATGAGCTTTCACGAAGATAGGACTCATAGGCAGGAATTAAAGAATACTGATTACCATCGTATTTACTATGGTAGAACTCACTAAAGGATAGTGGTAACATCTGAATTTCCACATATCGTCCAGTTAGTAGCGTAGCGATATCGGAGGACATAAAGTATGCATTGGATCCTGTAATATATAAATCTGTATTCTCTTTTTACAAATAAGCTATCTACGACACGATGAAACTGATCTACATGTTGAATTTCATCAAGGAAAAATATAGTTTATTTCATTGGGCTGCATACGTTCTAAAAATATATTGATACAGCGCATGATAGTCTCGTAAATGCTCATATTCTAGTTCTTCAAAAATTAATAGATATTATCTGTTCAGTTTTAACGCCTTCCGATAACAGCTCATCTTTAAAAAAAGCCTAAATAACGTAGATTTCCCACAACGACGTATACCAGAGACAACCTTAACAATAGGCCGATTCCGATTACGTCGTAAAAAAATCTAAATATCCTTGGCGCTGAATTAATTTCATAAGGGCCTCCTCATCTATGTATCTTTTCATAGATGGAACCCACTTATTAGTAGTATTAGATATCATATCAGCCGCCTAATAAATTTGGATTCCATTCCAACTTTATATTAATTTTATCATAAAGTTGGATTTCATTCCAAATTTATATCATCAAATATACAAATATGGATTCTGTTCCAATATTTTTACATCAAAAAAATCTATACTATCGTTATAATTCTTTTTACCTAAAACAACGCCCTTTTTTTATTGAATAAGCCCCCATAAAACAGTACAATACTAGTAACAGAAATACTTTATATTACTTATGAAGTATTTTTATCTTATATAAACTTAGGAAATACGGTTTACCTCACTAGTTTATATGTAATATTGGAGGACTCATGGCGAATACAGAAACGACAATCAACGCAGTTATTAATCCTCAAATCAACGATGCCCCCATCGATATAGAAAAACTATCAAAAGCCTTAGAGCGCAACAAATTCGTGGTTCATTATTTTGAAACAGGCGCTGATGCGGTGGCCTATTTACAGTCTCGCATTCAACATAAACGAGTGGCTATCGGTGATTCACGCACCTTATTAGAGCTTAAGGTTCACGATGCTTTAGCCGAAGTCAACGCTGACATAACAGACATTCAGCGTCCCCTTCCTGGTGAAAGCTTCCGCGACACCGCATTACGTACCATGGGACGCGATGTATTTTTAACCTCTGTTAACGCCTTGGCGCAAACAGGTGAAATGGTCAATATCGATGGTACCGGCAACCGAGTAGCAGCATCCCTATTCGGATCGCAAGAGGTGTTCTTTGTGCTAGGTCGCAATAAAATTACACCGGACTTGGCCTCTGCCATCTACCGGGCGCGCAATGTGGCGGCCCCTCTGAACAGTAAGAAAAATAAGAAAAGTTCACTCAACCCTTGTGCCAAATTAGAGGAAAAATGCTACGACTGTGGTTCACCGGACAGAATTTGCAATGCCTTAACCATTTACTATAAGAAAATGCGTAACATGCAAATTATGGAGGTTATTATCATCAATGAGGATTTAGGATTTTAATGAAATTCTATATGTCGATGTTCTATGCCGTGAAAGTCGATAAAACCTAAGTCAGGACCTCCAAAAAATGTATCTAAAGGCATATTATCAAAGCCATTGACTATCCTACACAGCGTAGATATACGAGGGTCTATATTCCCCTTTTCCAGTCCACTAATATAGGACTGTAACAAGCCCGTCCGCTTAGATAACTCTTGTTGAGTTATGTGATAGTGGCGGCGCCATAATAGAATGAGAACGCCTAAGTGCTGGATAGCCTTTTCTGACTGTGCTTCACTGCATACGATATCATACGTCATAGAAACCTCACTTTCTACTATCCATAATAGCAACTCTTTGCCTCCACAATACGGCAACCACCTATGAGGGGCCATACCAACTTGAATTGTGATGACATATAATAGAAAATCCCTTGCGATACATTCATATTGCAAGGGATTTTTATACATATTATGTTATAAAATTATACTTGTACACACATACATGTATATTCTTGTACATAAAACTCTTATTTATTCTCTTCTGCAGTAGCCATAGCACGTTTGATTTCCATGTATTTAACCATGCCATCAACGGCTTTTTTAGCTTCGCGCATCGCGAGTACTACAGTAGCTGGTTTATGCACTACGTCACCACCGGCGAATACACCTTCACGGCTTGTCATGCCGTATGGTTCTTCGGATGTGATGATATAGCCTTTTTCGTCTACGCGAAGGTTGTTACCTTCCCCAACGAGACGTGCATTAGGTTTATGACCAGCAGCGATGATGATCTTATCGACAGGCATCACTTGGTATTTACCTGTGCCGTGGATGCCAGCACCATCGTCGTTAAGGGCCATTACTTCGTATTTGAAACCTTCTACCTTGTCTGTACCTTCTACACCAACTGGAGATGCGAACCATTGAAATTGAACGCCTTCAGCACGAGCTTCTTCGTATTCGGATAGCAAAGCTGGCATTTGTTCTTGGCTGCGACGGTATGCTACGGTTACAGATTCACAGCCTAGACGTACGCATGTACGAGCCGCATCCATCGCTACGTTACCACCGCCAATGATAACAACGCGGTCCCCTTTCTTCACAGGAATCGCTTTTTCTTCAAGCTCACCATTTTCTACGAGTTGTACATTTGTTAATAGGTACATCGCTTGGAATACGCCTGTAATTTGGTCGTTTTCCATGCGTACTTCTTGAGGAATATGCGTACCTGTACCGATGAAGATGGTATCAAAACCTTCTGCAAATAAATCATCCAAGGATTTATCTTGACCGATGAATGTATTACATACGAATTTAACGCCTAAGCCTTCAAGACGAGCGATTTCACGGCGTACAACGGATTTAGACAAGCGGAACTCAGGGATACCGAATAAGAGTACGCCACCTGGTTCAGATTGGCCTTCAAATACAGTGACATCATAGCCGAGTTTCGCTACATCGCCTGCAACGGACAAACCTGCAGGGCCAGAACCAACAACAGCTACTTTACCGAGATCTTGTTTAATTTTCTTAGGTTTGCGCAATCCATTGATGCTTTCAAAATCGGCAGCAAAACGTTCCAATTTACCGATGTTGATAGGCGGTTTCTTAGCCTTATTCATGATGCAGTTGCCTTCGCATTGATTTTCGCGAGGGCACACGCGACCACAGATAGCTGGCAAATTTGTACGTTCCGCCAAGATATCGTTGGCTAAGCCAAAGTTACCGTGCGCGATGGCTTGGATAAAACGAGGGAATTTCGTTTTCAATCGGACAGCCCATGCGGCACAAAGGTTTTGGACAATTTAGACAACGTTTCGCCTCAGCGAGCGCCTCCTCCATCGTGTAATCCGCATCAAAATGTAGTGGTTTTAATTCGTTACTCATGGCACATGCCTCCTAACAAGGATCCAGTACTATACTTATACAGCGTTGCATGCACCTAAGCTATCCGATGAACCCTCTCACATAGGGACGCCGCCACATGCTGCTAACATTTATCTTTTGTAACCATTCGATAGACGTGTGGTCACTGGTCAGACACACACTATTCTATAGTACATTTTAAATTGTGAAAGCGAGCTCCGTCAAGGATGTCAGATACAATATGCTTATTTTATATACATTTATTGCTATAATACATACATAAGATAAAATACATGAGGTATTCCTATGAACACTACAGAATTTACTGAAACATACTACATAGACCGCCGCAGTTCCCATTCCCGCAAATGGGACGGCGAATATTTAAAATTTAGTCGTACCGACCTACTACCACTGTGGGTGGCAGATATGGACTTTATGACACCACCATGCATTCAAGAGGCGATTTCAAACTATGTAAAGAACAATCCTCTTGGCTATACCATGACAAATCCTAAGTATTTAGAGGCCGTCATGAGTTGGTATAAACGCCGTCACAACTGCCATATCACACAGGACGGGCTCACTAGCGCCCCCAATGTCATTACCGGTATCATGTGGTGTATTGGGGCTTTCACCAAAGTAAACGATGCCATTGCGGTCCTTACGCCCGTGTACGGAGCCTTCGATGCCCGTGCCAATGATGCAAATAGGCATATCGTTGCGGTGCCGCTACATCGCACGATGACCAACGGATACACTGTTGATTATGACACATTCGAGTCCGCCATTAGTCAAAACGATGTGAAGGTGTTCATCCACTGCAATCCGCATAACCCCGTGGGCCACGTATGGACCGAAGAGGAAATGGCCCGATTATTTAGTATCTGCGAGCAGCACAATGTGCTCATTATAAGCGACGAAATCCATCAAGACCTTATTACCGGTTCCACACCGTTTACGTCCGCACTCTCCGTATCTAACGGCGGCTCTGTAGACCACATGATTACCCTATCCTCTGTGTCGAAATCGTTTAACATGGCCAGCCTGCACCAGGCAGAAGTGATAATTCCAAACGAGGCGTTACGACATCAATACGATGCCTATAAGGCGCAGGTATACCACACGGATGCCGATGTTATCGCAGAAACGGCCATCACCGCCGCCTATACTCATCCAGAGGCAGAAGCGTGGCTGGACGATGTACGTGCTGTCATTCGTGAGAACTACGAATATCTATGTACCGAATTATGCTCTGCTCTTCCGAAACTCCGCATCAGCCCCATGGACGGCACCTATTTAACCTGGATTGATTTTAGCGCCTATGTAAGGGCCGAAGATATGCACAACCTATTCGAAAATCAATGCCGTATCGCCCCTAGCTTTGGCGAATGGTTTGGTGGTGAAAGCTACGCCACCTTTGTACGGCTCAACTTAGCCACAAGCCTAACTAATATCAAGACTGCTATGCACAGCATCATCAATCACATACGGCCTTAGTCCATACCAGTCATTCATATAAAGAGGCTGCTCTAGCATCAGTTCTAGAGCAGCCTCTTTGTCATATTTTCGTCATATTGGTTTTCTTATTTAGATCTTGTCGAAATGGTCCTTTGCAAATTGCATATCTTGTACGAGTTCCAATGTACCAAGGTATTTCTTATTTTTGTCGCGAACCGCCATGTAGTTTACATAGAATGGACGTCCTTGTTTTTTTCAAGCCATACAGCCACATTATCGCGGTCCCCTTTTACGGAAAGAGTCGATGATGCCGCGCACAATTGGTTCTACCTTAGGTGGATGGCAGGAGAACACATCGCGACCAATTGCCGTAGTAGGACGTTTAAAGACCTTTTCGCCGTCATTAAAATAACGGTTAATGTCTTCATGGTCAACAAAGGTTACCTCCATTGGCATTGTATTAAGCATCGCGTCCAATTGGTCAAGGGTGAAAGTACCACCAATGAGGGCAATCGTATTATCTGCTGTACTAGCTGATGCAGGACTTCCAGCCAAGGCCTGTTCAGCATCTGGCCAAGCAAGGCGTTTTACACCAAAAGATTTCCTCATATTGTGCAGTATCCTTATAGATTTGGTACCAGTCTTGAGTCGAAAAGTTTTCCGCACAGATTGGGAACAGGATATTTTGTTCCTTATAAATCATCTCTTGAGCTCGGGTGAGAATCTCATCAAAACGTCTATACCAATCATCTACACTTTGGCTAGATTTCGCCAAATCGCCTAATTGATCTCGAATGTCGCCGTCAACGGTCCACATAACCATGGATGGGCCACCGATAGCATAATCCACCTTTAATTTTGGATATAGCAAATCGCCTTTTTTTAGCATAGTGAACGGATAATTGACGCACTCTATTCACATCATCAATGGTTGCTGTTTTATCTGCCACCTTAGGACGAAGCTCTTCAATCAAATCATTAAGGGCTTTGTTTTCTTCCGTCATTTGGTTAAGCGGATGTCCTATCGTTTCTACAAGCGTTGTTACCGTTTGTTTCTTATCTTGTGCCTCTAAAGGCAGCCTCTACCTTAGCATGTTCTTCTTCCATTTGTTCATGAATGGTAGAGCCATGGAATAAGGCAGAGTGAAGGTCACATAATTGTTGCACCTCTTCTAGAGGTGTACCTTCGCGCATTAAAGCCTTGTTCGGCTTTCATGATTTCACTAGCCTCAACATGTTTTGAATTGGCTGGCAAAATCTTTGCGTACATCGCCAAGTGCTTCGCCTGTACCTAAGCGTTTTTAAAAAGCCTTTCAATTGCTCTACCCGTTCGCTATCTGTAACAGGATCCTCTGCGTTAGCTTCTGCACTTTTCGCTTACCTTAGGTTCTTCTGCTTGAATAGCAGTCTTCTCAACAGGAGCATCCTTAGCAGATGCTGCATCATCACCGTGTAGGTTAGGCATATCACCTTCTAATGTAAAACCAGCTTTCATAAAGGCCCCTACAATATCCATCATAGAGATGCCCTTCATCTTAGCCCCTTTAGGGATAGTCATAATTTTGCCAACGGAGTGGAGCATCACCTTATTGGTAATTTCTGTGAAGCCCAATTCTTTCATAATATCTATAACCTCTGGATATTCTTGTACCAAATCATATACGGATTTTGATAAATCTAATTTCTTTTCCATTTTGATCCCCTCGTGTCAAAAATATTGTTTATTACTTATGTTAGTAACCTCTATACGTTTTTCGTATATAAGGTAATTTACATTCGAAAGGTCATCTTTAATAACCTATAATTCTATGATAAACGATATCGATTAGAAAAATCTGTATCCATGGCTATACTTTTGAAAGTTATTTAAAAAAATTACAAAAATATCAATATATTCGCTATTCAAAGCCTTATTCATACTACGAACAGCACAGAATTTACCACACATACTACAAGTTTCACTATGCCCCTCCTCTGGAGCTCGGCTTTCACGAATATTGCGAGCTCGTTCAGGATCAAGTGCACAAGCATATTGTGCCTCCCAATCTAGTACGCGTCTAGCATCAGCTATCGCATCATCCTTATCACGGGCACCTGGTATGCCACGTGCTATATCCGCTGCATGGGCTGCTATTTTGAAAGCCATAATACCTTCTTTCACATCGTCTGCATTAGGCAATGCCAAATGCTCTGCCGGCGTTACATAACAAAGAAAGGACGCTCCATGCATGCCCGCCACAGCACCACCAATGGCAGCTGTTATATGATCATAGCCAGGTGCAATATCTGTCACCAATGGGCCTAACACATAAAACGGAGCTCCGCCACATAGCGTTTCCTCAATTTCCATATTCGCTTGAATTTGGTTAAGTGGCACATGACCTGGGCCTTCAATAATCACTTGCACACCTTTAGCTCGAGCGCGTTTAGTCAATTCACCAAGACGTACCAGTTCTTCAATTTGACATACATCCGTAGCATCTGCTAAACAGCCTGGTCGACAAGCATCACCCAAAAGAAATCGTTACATCATACTCACGGCAAATATCTAAAATATCATCAAAGTGTTCATAGAATGGGTTTTCCTTACCCGTCATGCTCATCCATGCAAAGATAAGACTACCACCACGGCTAACGATGTTGAGTCTACGTTTATGCTTTTTAATTTGCTCAATAGTTTGACGCGTAATACCACAATGTAAGGTTACAAAGTCCACCCCATCCTCTGCATGGAGACGGATAGTATCTAAGAAATCCTCAGCAGTAAGTTCTGCCAAATCCCGTTGATGATGTATAACGCTGTCATATACTGGTACAGTACCAATCATGGCTTTACATTCGCCAGTTAATTTCCGTCTAAAAATACGAGTATCACCATGAGTGGATAAATCCATAATCGATTCAGCACCAAGTTGAATCGCCCAATTCACCTTTTCTATCTCACTATCATAATCGGTAACGTCTCTGGATGTGCCAAGATTCACATTTATTTTCGTGCGCAATGCTTTACCGATGCCCTCTGGATCGATACAAGTATGATTCTTATTACAGGGAATAACAACTTGTCCTAAAGCAACTAGCGCTCGCAATTTCTCTACATCCATGTGTTCCTTTTCTGCTACAATTTTCATCGCATCCGTAACAAAGCCTTTTTGTGCGGCTTCCAATTGAGTATAAAACATAATATGTCCTCCTATTGAATAAAACCTTTTAGCTTTGTACACAAGAAAAAGGGTATCGATATAATATGATCGATACCCTTGAATGGTTTTGCGTGCTTCCTACGCGGGCATGATCCCGATCAGGTCAAAGGTCAGGTGCTAACAGCCCTTTCTCAGCCTATCCCATAGGCTCCCTTGCATACTCTGCTATGTAATTGTGTATAGCATATCACTATTTAACTAATATTTCAATCTATGCATCTATTACAAATCATTAGCTACTTCAATCTGACATTGACGCATAGTTAATAATGCTGCTTCATGGCTCTCCTCAGTAACGCCTGCACAACATTGGGCATCCACATGAATTGGAACCTCTGGCAAAGCCGCTTTCAACAATATGGCATTCGATACAACGCACACATCTGTACAAACACCGACTAAGGTTATGCTTTCAATAGGCTCTGCTGTATTCATTCCTTGTAAACGCGTAACTAATTCAGAGGATCCAAAATTAGGTTTATCAATGATAAAGTACGGATGGATGGTATTGCGCTTTTCTGCGGCCGTAATGAGGCTCTCCATAATTTGCCAACCAATCGTGTCTTTCACACAATGCACAACCGGTAAATGCCGACCTTCTTGGCTTTCAAGATAATCGGTATCATGCGTATCCCGTGTAAAAATAACAGGTCCATCAAAGGATGCAATTTTTTGACGTACATTGTCCACAATGGCCCGCGCCTGCGGAGAACCAAGAGATCCATCCACAAAATCATGTTGCATATCAATTACGACTAAAACGTTCATGTTCTATCCCTCCACAACGACATGGTGCACCCGATTCGGCGTGTTGTGCGCAATGCGACCCGCTGCAGCAGCCGCCACGGCACCAACTAAATCATCAAGAAATGTATTACAGCGACTATCAACCTTGCTATCAAGATTTTTAATAATACCCGGTTTTACCTTATCAACATAGCCATAGTTCGTAAATCCAATGGATCCGTATAAATTCACAATGGATAACGCGAGAATTTCATCAATACCAAACAATGCCTCATCTCGAGTCATGATACTTTGTAGTGGCTCAGATAATTTCTTCTGCTCTGCCAATCTATCCAATTCTATGCCCGTAATAATGGCATTTTGTGTTTCCCGTTTCAAGTACGGCCTGTACACTCTCTACGCACTCGTCCATCGTCAAATCAGGAACATAGGGTTGTTGAATCATCATCACAATATCTGCAATGTCCTGAACGGTAACGCCTCGTTCCTTTAATAAATTATACGTACACGCCTTTAATTCCTCCTGAGATATCATAATTGCTCCTCAAAATTATACAAATTTACGTAACACATTATACCTTGATTATAGCACGAAAAAAATCCCTACCGACGTTCTATCGGTAGGGATTCTATGATGAGATTTTTCTTAACCATTTCAGATTTCAATGCCATTGCACCAAAACCATCGATTTTTACAATCGATATCGTGCCCGTCGCTCGCATCAGAAATGAGACGAATGTTTTTAACACGCGTACCTTGTTTCAATACACCAGCACCTTTTACTTTGAGGTCTTTTACAACTACAACGGTATCGCCATCAGCTAATTCATTGCCATTAGCATCGCGGATAATACCGGCTTCTGCTGCAGCCGCAGCATCGGCAGCTGTCCATTCATGACCACACATAGGGCAGATGTACATATGACCATCTTCGTATGTGTATTCGTCGCCACACTTAGGGCAGTTAGGTAAATTTGCCATTTAGATCTCCTTTTTTACTACATAATGAAAGTATTATACCATACCTTAGAAATCGAGTTCTATATTGATATGATGACCACTGACTCCAAATTGATACAAAGACTATTGAATATCTAAAATAAAAAAACTACTTAATCTCATTTTTCTTTACTAAAGTTTCATACAACTTCAACTTATCTTCTAAATTATTCTTATAGCCTTCCAATCGTTTGATTTCGGCATCAATAAACCGGTAATGGTCTTGTAGTAATATCATTCTTTCATAGACCGTATGAAATCAGCATACCTTAAATCCGCATATCGCTTGATATTCGCAAGCGGCATTCCCATATCTTTCAGCCGTTTAATAAACTGCCCAGCCCACGTCCTCTGCATGGTAATTGCGAATGCCGTTCTGTCGCTCGATGTGAAGGAACCCTTGATCCTCGTAATATCGCATATGTAGAAATGGACAATCCTACCAATTTTGAAAAATTCACCGATTTTCATACTTTCACCACCTTGACCTCAAGTATACTCGAGCATATATCATACGTCTAGACGGAGGTAATAATTATGAAAAGAAACACGTTTTAACATCGGTATGAACACATTGAAACAAATTGACGGACTGCACGGGAGGAGGTATATAACACAATTCAAGAGATTTCACCAGCCATCGCTGATTTATTGGTCGAACTGTTCGGCGACATCTACACGCCCCCAACCTGAATTTCAAGGAACGGGAACTGATTACGCTCGCGTCCCTGTTAACGCTGGGCGGTTGCGGGCTCAGCTGAAAGTACATACCAACGCAGCTCTCAACGTCGGTATTGCGCCCGAGCAAATCGTAGAGGTCTGCACCACTGCATCCCCTATGCGGGATTTCCGCGTGCTGAATGCACTGTTTACCGTGAAAGCAGTCTTTGAAGAACGGAATATCATGAATTAAAGAATGAGCTGCAATAAAAATCTAATAATAAATATTAGTCTATTTATAACTAGCAAAGGGAGCCTCTTAATAGAGTCTCCTTTTATTTATGTACAAGTTGTACGAAATTAATCTGTATTTCCCAATATTCAAATTACGCTATATACTAATAATGAAAGAACCATTAACGTGAGTTAGGAAAAAAATAAACCTAACGTTTAAGACTAAGTACGGCAATACTTAGACACGTTAGGTTTATCAAATTCTATTTCTTTGATGAGCCTAACGCCTAGAACACGTTAACTGGCTCTTTTTGTACTTATAGTATAAGATGAAATCTAGAGACTGTCAATTTACATTTCTTATTTAAAATTGACTATATATATAACCCTTTATAATGTAATAAAGAGATAGCCAACGAAGTGGTTCCGTCAGGCTCATCCCAAAACATTATAAAAACATGCAGAAATGGTACTTTCGTTTTCAGCTACCAGTTGGTAACGAAGGGCTATTTATCGTTATTACGACAAATCAGCACTATCAATGCTCCAAAGGAAATAACAACAGTTAAAATCCCAAGGATAATCATAATGATTTCGTAGGCACTCATAGGCTTCACCCCCTTCAAAGAAAAAGGGCGACCCAACCTCGTCGACTATCTTAATTACATTATATATCGAATATATGTTTTAGCTCAATAAATAAAAAAATAGAATTAGTTAATAAAATAACCCTAATGCGACTAAGTGCTGCGATACTTAGATACATTAGGGTTATCAAACTCTTACTTAGAGACTGTCAATTTACTGTCCTAGACGTTTACGCAAAATCGCATAGAGAATCATACTAATAATAACGCTCATAACAGCTTGAATGGTATTAGTCAAAACACCGGCAATAGCTACACCTGGATCAAATACAAAATATTCGGCGATGAAGTAGCCTGCTACGATAATAATACCACCTACGATAGTTGCCGCTAAAGCAGAGGTAGTTGTCTTATTGTTATAGACAGTACCGACAAGATAGCCTTCAATGCCTTTCACCACAAAGGTGATTGGTACAAAGACTGCGTAGCCGAGGAACAAATCAGCTAACGCTGGTCCAATAGCACCAATATAGGCGCCATATTTTCGACCTAATAATAAAGCAGATGTCATAATAACGACATCTCCAACATTGAAATAGCCGCGTATGCCAGGTACTGGAATTTTCGTATACATTGTAAACAATGTAGCGAGGGCAATCAATACGGCTGTGAGTACTAACGCGGATGTAGTACTGCGGGTTTGAACGTGTTGCATAGCGTCCTCCTTATAAAAAAATAGGCATGTGAATAATTACATCACATGCCTTTACTATATCTTTTACGGTAACAACTGCAAATAGAAGAAATTAATTCTCATATAATTCTGGTCGTTCTAAAACTGTACCATATTTTAATTTTGGCAGTTTAACTAATTGAGGGTAAATCTGTTTAACCTCTTTACAAGACTTTAATGTAAGATGCTCTAGATTGTTGAGTTCTAAAATGGGAGAGTAATCTTTATCTATCACCTTTGCCGTCAAAAAACTAAAGAATCGCATCTGTTTCATATGATGCAAGAATCCTAATGATTGCACCTTAAGAATTTTAGGCGCTGCGAAATCACCTTCTAAGGCGAGGCTTTCAAGATGTTTTAGATTCGCTAATGGCGCATAATTATCAATTTGTTGAAAGTTTTCAATCGACAGAGCTACTAGGTTTTCTAGTTTTGAAATAGGCTCTAAACTCGATACACTTCTTCCGGACCCAATGTGTAGATATTCTAGTTCTTGCAAACTCTCAAGTTTTGAAATATTTGGATAAACACCCCATTTTATATGTAACCTTTTAAGTCTACGCTGAGCACACACCGCATCAAATAAATTCTGTGACATTCTTGTGCAAAACATGAGTTCTGTAAAAGTATCTGGATATTCAACTAGAAAAATCACACCACTCCATGCAAAATTCGCTTTCTTATCTTTAGCAGAATAAGACTCCATCGAGCTGTGTGCAGTTGATGATTAACTTATCTTCACCATCATATTCAGAAACCTCTACCACAGATTTAGGCCGTGCATCATCCTTATGATAGTAGTCAAATCGATATTTAATTTGCTTTTTCCGTTAACACTGCCATCTTAGATTCCTCATCTTTAACAGTTACATAATTAGTTTGTCTATAACTAGATACATAGCCAACAGATTTTAAGCGACCTTAGCAAATCGATACAAGTACATGCCCATTTAGCGTCGAGCACTTGTTTATAGAATCGCTTTCATTTGTTCAAAAATCATGAAGAAGTTCGTCTTTGATTTCTTCCTCTTCCTCTTCGTAGTACCCAGATATCTGGATATAGCTCTGCCTCTTTGCAAGCTTTCATATCAAAAGATTCAAGAGCATCTTTCAATATCAAACTGCTCTAAAGCTATACGATATCTGCTAAATGATCGTGTTCTGTATATGCTACATAATCCGATAGTATCTTCAACAGTCGTTATGCCTAGTACCGCTTGACTAAGAGGGATTTCTTATCGTCCTTATGGTCAGTTCCTACGCCAGTTAGCACAAAGTGAAGTACATCCCACATCTTATCGATATCGAGCAATAATTCATCATCGTCATTCCACTCTTCAACGCTTTCAAGAATTTCCTCTTCTTCTGAGCCCATAGCTTTAAGCTCTTTTTAAATTCGCATCGCTTAAACAGCTATAATTGGCAATTAGTCCCATAATTAAATCCTTTCATAAACTCTTCTAAACATTAGAAAAATAAATTTTTCCGATTCTGTAACGCTTCCATCATCTTCATGGAAATAGCAAGCTATATAGGCTCACGATGCGCCGCATCATAGAAATTTCTGTAAAACAGATGAAAGTTTCATTTCTATGGGCATATGCAAAGCTTTCACAATGGGTTCCCAAAGTTCCATTGGCGAGTAAGATATAATATCTAACTGCTTATTCTGACCATATTCTTCAAGTATTGCCGCATCAGCATATTTACTTGAGTCACAGTAATCATGCCAACAAATACTAAAAACGATTAAATGAAACAAATCGTCCATACTTTCAGCCAAACGACCCGCAGCACCCTCACTACTCCAATAACCAATAGATCCGTCCTCCAATAGATGATATTCACCGCCAGCGCCATCTACAGCAAATGCCATGCCCGGCAAAGAAAATGTACAGCGACCTTCAGCAGAATCACGTTCCTCCAACGCATCTAGCAAACGAAAATCGAATAGCGTATCAAAATCTTCAGCTAACTTGGCATCATTTCGCAATATATCTAAATAGTCCATCTTACACGCTCCTATTAGCAGAAATTAATTCTAGCAAGTTAGCCTCTCCTTCATCAGATGTATCTAATAGCGGAATAGCTAACAAAAAGTATTTGCAAGGGAGTAATAATAAAAGCTAAAGAATAAATCATCAGGGAATACGTCATCTTCCTCAAATCTAAGAACGTCTTCGTCTTCATCATATTCTTCAGACCAAAGGTATTCTTCATTGAGCATATCCGCAAAGTTCGGCAATGGATCTGCATGCTCTAGCATAAGACCATCTCGAATGCACTCAGCAATCACAGTAAACAACTCAACCAATTGTTCTGCTAAATACTGCGCTACCTCATTATGAGCGCTCGCTTCTTGAGCTTTCTTAAAAATACGAAGCAAGAAAATCATGGCGAATGGTGTAGCATGCCACAACGTTGATTGGTGTTCAATATTGAGTTCTAACGCCTCACCAGCCGCATCAACAGCGTCCATGCTTTCCATATTCCACAATACATCAAGCTCAGCAGGAAAATCTGTGGCACGCCCGTAGGTTGTGGTTAACCGGTGCCACGGTATATCACTGACTTGTACAGTTTCTATGTATTTTTTAGTCACAGTATCCATTGTATTTACACCCTTATAGTAACCTCTTTATATGCACACTTTTATACGCATCCCTTTATATGTATACCCATATAGTAACACCTTCGGCTACTGATTATTTCTCAATAACCTCTTTCACCAGTTCATAAGTATCTATGAGACGTAATTTCCCGATTCTAGGGTTGTCTGTAATCTCCTCATAAATATCTTCTAGCGTGCCTGCTGGTGCTAGTTTCCATAGTTTACACGGATAGAGTTCAACGGTTCCGATGACTTCCAAATCATCTAGCAATATACCTAGGTCCTTATGATTGAACCAACAGTCTGTATCGATACCGAAATTTGTATTATCTTTCCGGCATGCGATTTTGCTATTTAGAAACTGCTCCATTGTTGGTTTTTCTTCTTGTAAAAGCCGCGTACAGGCTAAATGATATTCGATTTTCCGCGGTGTTTGATCCACGTCAGAGACGAATATAGCTCCATACTCGTTTTCAAACTTAACAGCTAATACGTCACCCATCTTAAAATGAGGTTCTCTCTTTGTTTTAGATTTACGAACCTTAAGCGGCTTCGGATTTTCACTTTGTAGCTGCAGGGCTAGCTTATCTAATACCTTTTGGCGCTGTTTAGGGGCCTTATCATCGATTTCTAGCCAAAACTCATGAGGGCCCTGAGCGATTATATCTAATGCTTTCTCTTTAACATTATCTGGTAGATGCCCTATCTTCCACAACGAATAGGCCACCGCAGTCCAATAAATTTCTGTGTAAAACTCATCAGTACAAAAGTTTTGTTCCTCACTTAAGATTTCAGAGATAATCGTATCAATACTGACGCCATCCTTATACCGCTCAACAATGGCATTATAAATATCATGGCCATCATCACTATCTATGATTTTCACACCGTCAATAGCCATATGAATCTCCTCTAGAACAACAGCTCTTATTCCATCTCGCCATGGGTTGCTACAAAGTCATCCTTAATCTGTTGTAGTTCTTTTTTAGCAACCATGTACTGTTTCAAGTCAATTTGTCCGTTCTCTTTTTGTTCAGCCAAGGCTTTTTCTTTGTTTATGATTGTAATCCAATCTAACTGTACACTAAAGTCAGTATTTACACCGTCACTATTTTCTCGTAAGGCCAGTAGTGCAAATACTTCGTCCATATCAAGATTAAACATGTTACTATCAAGATTGATAGGCTCGAAATAGTAACGAACCATATCTGCACCAAATTTGTCGTTTAATTTGGTCCATTCTGCCCCTGAAAGCACAGTAAACCCAAGCGTATCGTTTCCAAGGCTTTCAGTAAACCAACGCACCTCATAATCAGGTTTAACAAATTCGTTGAAGTATTTGATAGTTACATCCCGATCTTTCTCATCACCGTAAGGGATTAAGAGTTCTTTATCGCCCTTTTGTAACACAATATCGTCACCATAGGGCTTGCCATTACTAACGGTTTGAATATCGATAGGCTCATCCATCATATCATTGAAATAGTTCACCACATCTTCGTCATCCTCGCGCCAGTCAATCCAGATGATAGCTTCGGAATCAAACAAATCAGTTAGATCCATATCATTGGTAAAAAAGCTTCTTAATTCTTTATACAGATTTTCCATCGTCTCACTCCTATGTATCACTTATTTTTTTAGGTAGTCTACAACACCCGTGTCACCACTTTAATACAACTCTATAAGGTTTCGTATATCACATCTTGTTGAGCCGTAAAGTTTTCATCAAAGGAAACCAAAACATATAGATGTCCTGCTGGGGATTCACCTATATCATAACCTAGTGCAAATGCGTCGTAACAACCTGATTTATCTAACATTATATCCGTTAGTGTAAGTACAACAGACTCTTCTTGCGGTATTTCCTTTTGTATGATTTCCTGTGCTAATTGGTCTAATTTATCTAATTGAGTATATAATTGTTCCCACATTGGTAGTGAAAGCACCTCAGCCTCAGTATAATCGGTGCAACTAATGTTAAGTTTTTGAAAGGCTCGTCCTATATTCTCTAAACGATTAGTGCCCAATCGGCGTGATACTAAATAAACGCCATACGATTCTACCGCCCAGCTTTCAACATTCCATAATGTCATTAACTCCGATTTTCTCATTAGGACGCTCCATTAATTGATTATCCTGCAATATCCGCATCAACAGGGTTCCCATCCGCATCAACATGGGCTATGATGCAGTGTCCCCAGAAGATATCGTCATCGTCATAATAGACCTCTATGGTGCCATCGTTACGAAACGCCAATTCGCCCATCGTAATGCGCTTAGCAAATACATCCTCCGTAATCGGGTCCTGGTCGTCATTATCGAGCCAATCATTGGCAAGATCTAGCAATGTTTTACTAATATATGCACTAATTCGTTGTTCAAATGCTTTGAAATTATCGATTGTATTGAAAGTAGCTAATGCTACGGTGCAGCTTTCATCAGAGCCCTCATCCACATCAATGGTGAATGCATAATCATCAATTCTCAATCCATAGTATTGATACTCTCGATTTAACAGGAAGTCACCCCTGTCGGTATGAAGGTATTTAGGGGTTTTCAAATACGCCGACAACGCCTCTAATTCGCTATGTTTGGCATGTTCCTCTAACACCTCAAGCACATAATAGCGATTATTCCAAGAAGGCCGCATATATCCCAAGTCCTCCAAGGGTTTTGCTTTCTTAACTAATAATTTATAGACCTCATGAGGCTCAAAACTATAACCCCAACCATCGTCAAAGCCTTCAATAATCCACGTCAAAATGCCTTCGCTACGATCAAGCACGCCAGTTCGAGTATCTAGGATAGCATCGGTAGACACTAATGGTCTATGGTACTTATCTAAATAAGGACTAGCCCCATTCGCATCACTGCGAGGTAATGCATAGATCTCAAATACTTCCGGCTCAAACTCTGCTTCATATTCTGGTAGACGTACAATACTCATATGACTCTCTCCTACATTATAATCACTACTCATCATAATTTCTGTTATATCCTAAAGCGTTCAGCTACATCGATTCTATGTAATAATTCTTTCGCTAGTTCTTGGGCTGTTTTGAATTCCTCATTTGAAAGTACCACAAGTACAAAGCTATCGGTTCCGATGTCCATGCCTGTTAACGTATAGTTTGCCCACGTAGAATTAAGATCGCACACCAGTCCATAATAATCGGTCTTCATCTAATGCTGCTGTATCAATAGTTAGATTTTTCTCTAGTATCTAAAGACTTGTTACGTATTAACTTTCTGTACATAATGAAATAAAAATCCTCTAGTTCACATTTACAGTCTAACTCTACGGCATATCCTTTAGAGACTAGTCTCTCATAGAAGTCCCACCAACTATCTTCTAATTCTTCCATGGAGCATAACTTAGTCTTGGTCATAAATGATTTAGCTTGTTTAGCATCGCCTAGCAACAACGTTGCTAACTCTGTAAATGTAGGTCGCATCTGATTGATATCTAGATTCGCTGCTTCTACACACGAACTACAATCAGGTAATCTGCGTTTCTTCACAAAGGCCCGCATCATCTTCACTGCGTCAGGATAACTTACATCAGCCATACGATAGGTCTTGCCATCTATATCTAAGAATAAATCTACTGCATCCTGCGTTTTACCTACACGTGCTTTCATGGCTGTACATCCATCGATGGCATGAGGTGGGTATACCTCCATGTACATATAAAATCCATCATGCATAGCCTTTAAGGTATTATCTATTCCGACTATATTAAAACCGGGTCCATTAGAATCAGGGCTCTTCAAACGCCATTCTTCGTAATTATCAAATAGTTTTTCTTGGATCCAATTGTAAAAGCTCATATAGACTCTCCACTATGTATACTGATTTTAATAAGCACATTATTTGTGTTCATTATATCATTACTTTAATAAAATTAGTTATGTCTCCTACTACAAAGCAAACTTTCAATCATAACTAATACCAAATTCTCCTGTTCGATTTTAAACCCATCCTTAGTAATCTGTTTATTAAAATAATCAACGGATGCATCATGATCTAGAAATTTATTGATACTGAGGTATTGTTCGATTTCATCAAGTATAAAAAGCACTTTGTTTTAAATCCATATCACTAAAACCATTAGCATAATGAATACTTTTCATCATCCGCTTGAGCTTTGTATTGGGATAAGTATCTTTAAGCATATCTCTTAATTGGACAATAATATTGCTAAAGGTAAAAGCTATCTAAATCATCAGAGTAGTGCAATCAATAATTCCTTCATTATGTAAATGTTCAATTAGTTTGAGTAAACACTGTTTTAAGTCAGTTATAGGGGTTTCATTCATCAACATCACCTCCGATATAATAATTTATATACTATCAATATATTCCTAAATCTAGTATTACAGAAAAAAATCTGAATAGAAAAAAATAGGCATAAGACTAAACAGCCTTATGCCTAATCATTTTATTGGTGCGCCTAACGGAATCGAACCAGTGACACGCAGTTTAGTAAAAGTTTATTTTCTCAAAAAATTATATTATCAAGAAAAACCTGGCTACAAAAATGGCTTATATATCAAAACCCAAAAACGGGTTCCATAAAGTCAATAAATCGGCATTTTTCACTATTAGGTGACTCTTTAGGTAACAATTTCTTCACTTGTACTAAAATTGGTAATTCATAACTAGTACCAGTTATAACACATTGTCCTGGGGCTAATGTCGGGAATCTGCTTTTTTTAGAAATAGAATCCAAAGTACTTATCGTATTAGAAATCATTAATAAATCATTATCATTAACCAATCGATGAATAAAGTAATTATGAATTTGAGACATTATAGTAGGAGAGATATCTGCTGGTCTTTGACTTGCTAAAGTTACATAGAAACCCAAATTTTCGACCTTCTTTGATAATCTCCTCAAAAACTTCTAATCGATAATCTTTCCATGCCTGACTTTCCTATTAGATTGCTCTGATAATATATTATGAGCTTCATCAATAATCAAGTGTGTCGTATGACAATTCTTTCTGCATTATCTATATAACTTTTCTGTAAATCATATAAATAATTAGTTAATAATAATGGAATCAATTTTTCGCACTAGTATTACAATTCCTCAATGAAATAACAGTTAATATATTATCAGAAAGTTTGGCATCTGAACTTATATCAAATATTTTATCAATAAGAGATGATTGGCTTTCAACACGACTAAGTAAAGGTGCTATAAAAATCATACTGTACTATATTATAAGATAAACAATAAATTAGATGGCAAATTATACTAATAGTGATCTTTTTGATGAATTCTTACATTATCCTTTTATTTCATCAACATTTAACTCAGTATCTAATTTCTGTTGAAATTGCTCTCGATATCGTCTTATTTCCTCATCATTTATATCATTTATATAAAATTTGGTCCCCGACATATAATATGTCCCCTGAGTGGACTGCCACTGCAAAGAAAAATAGTTTTTAATATTTCATCAGACCAAATTTCCTCTCGCTTTTTATTAGTTATTTCTTCAATGCTATCAATAACTTTATTTAAAAAGTAACAAGGAATGTGGATTATTATTACAGTTAAAAATATTATAAAATGCACTTCCAACACCTTCTATTATTTTATTAATAGAAATATCATTAGTTTCTTCATCAACAAAATATTTTATTGCGTTGTGTAAGAATGGTTTTTGAACCTTTTCCGTTGCAGAAAAAAGTATTGCAAGAGTATCTATATTCCAAAAATACTTTGCTGGTAAAGGTAATTTAGTCTCAGATTCTTGGCTTGTTGACAATTTAATAACATTTTTATCGACTCTTAAGACGCCATCACCCTCGTACTCTCCATTGAAGTCTATAACAACAAAAGATGAAGCTCCCTGAAAGTCAATTTTTCCTGAGCTTTCTAATTTAAAAAGCTCCGTAAAAAATTTTGCTAATGTATTAGACTTTCCACTACCAGTATTACCAAAAACACCTATATGGGTATTAAAAAGAGTTTGATATGACAATCCTATTGGAACAGAACTAGATAATGTATTTCCAATAGGAATCATCTTATCATTCTCAATTTTATTAGCAGTTAATATTGTACTAATCTCTTCAAGTGTAAGTAATGTAACCTCTGAATAAATTAACGGAAATAATTTTTAAACCATAAGCGACTTTTTCCTTTTATTAAATTTCCTATAATCGACACCTCAATAATCCTTTTGATATCGACCTTTTTGAAAAAAGCATGTTCAGTTGGATCATTAAGTAGATCTTCCAAATACTCACGATCGACACGTCCAATAATTCTATTTAATCCTCTTATAATACCTATGTATGACCCATTTTGAAACACCGGCATAGTAGGTTCCATCATAATGTATTTGTTCTAAGTCAGATCGATCGTTCATAAGTATTCTGACTTTTAGTTCCATTAACTTCAATTACATTCCCAATAATATATGGAGTTTTCATTATTCAGCTCCTAATAACTTTAATAGGTACTCGAAAATCACCCTTTATAGATTTATCTTCAGTGCTAAAAATCAGGAAGAAAATGAACATTATTATATCCACTAAAGTAACCTTTCATGGATAAATAACCCTTTTCGGAATAAGGAATAATAAAAAAACTTGTAGTTCTGGATTCAGTAATGATCTTTTTACAATAGAACGAATATGTTCATCAGCGAAAAGAAAACCCAAAGACTATAAGTGTTGTCTGTTTCTTTTCCAATTCATAACTAAATGCTCTTAGAAGTTGATAATAATATTGATTAAATACAGTTTCTTCAAACTTCCCTTTATTAGGACTAACTATAGGTATCATTCTATATAGTTCATAAAAAATCCTTTAATAAGTCGTTATCAATCCCACCACTATTATTCTCAACATTTTTATCATTTAATTCTGCCACATATTCATCCAAACTAATAGAGTGTAAAGCTCCAAGACGATTAGACACTCGTCGTTTGTATACTATCATCAATTTTTTTATTTATATTATTAAATAAAGCAAATTTCTCATCTAATAAAAATATACTCCTTATCATCAGAATATTTCCACAGAACAGAGCCATGCAACTTATATAAATTAACCATAGATAATTCTCTACGATAGTTATCATTAAAACCACTATGCAAAAATATTTATATTATAATTTTCTGGATTTATAACCCTTTGGAAAAAAATCCTCTCGATCCATCATTAAAACCATAGTAGGGGCATATCGTGTAAAAGCATAGTCAAACATTTGCTCAAATAGTAAATCATAATTTGTGGTAAACAGATTAATTCTTTTAGGTTGATCAACGCTCGCATTAGCTAAATATTCAGCAAACCATTTAACCAATAAAAAAATAATGATACACGACCTTCTGTTCATCCTCTAATTCATCTTTAGGTTTATCAATAATATTTTTTTATATCTATCTGCTCTGTTGTTTTATTAATAATGGATAAATAATAGTACATGTATAGAATAACTTTAGAATCCTCAGCTAAACCTTTATATGTTAAGACATCCTCAAACGAAAAACTCTACATCAGTTGGTAAAGCAAGAGTCTTATATAAAGGTGTACTCATACCCGAACCAATCAAAAAAATTTATATTATTTCCCGCAATTTTTTATAAAAGCTTTCACTCATAACACGATCACAGCATCCTTATTTTCTCTTCATATAATTGCATTAAAGCAACAACACATTCTTCTTCAGTCATAGAATCCTTAAAACCATATGCTCTCATAACTGCTCTATCATTTTGCTCTATGTGCTTCTCTTAATACTTTTTGGCATAAGTACCACATCATATAAATCTGCCAAAGAACAATCATGATATTCTTCTCTAATTTTAATAATATTTTGAGCACATTCATGGATTTTTGTTTATCAGATTTAGAAACACTTACTACGGGAAATTATATATACTATACTTCCTGAGTAAGCATAATCACTTTTCATCCTACCACAAATTGCCCTCATCCAAGCCATATGAACATTTGAACTTAGAATCCCAAAATCATAAAAAGTTGCCCCCTCTATCATCTGAGCATTCGTATTTGCAATGATATTTTTAGACACAAACCCCATAGGGATATATCGTCTATTTTTCAGAGGATACCACAGGTAAAATTAAATAATCATTTTCAGGTTGCCTTATTTCTGTAAATATTGTCGGAGTATCTGCCGCAGCCCTTGTACTTTTTTTAGAGCTATTCAATCGAGATTCTCTAACTAAACGTATTCGCTCCATAACCTCTCTAGACGATTTAATAATATTAATACTGCAATCTTTTTAACCACAAGCAATACCTATAATTATTATTAATATAATCATTTGCCCCCATGTATCTTCGTATATAAGGAATTAATTGAGGATATTTATCTTTAAGTATTTGTGCTTCTTCTAATGATAGTATTAAATGTCCGCCATCAGTAGGTTGACTTCCTTTAGTAATTTTTGGAGCCTCCTTACAGATACTATTCCGCTTGCCAAAAATTTTTTTATTGAAGGAGCATTAAATAAATAGCCATTAATATTATCGACCATCAATTGACCACCATTTGAAAATATATTTTTTTATCATTAATATGTTTTTGACTTAATTGAAAGAATAATACAATGAACCGCTGCACTATCTGTTGACTCACTATCCCACTTAAAACTTCTATATGCAAATCCAATATCAATATCAAATCGATTTAAAATATCCCAAAATATACCAACTTGTTCCCCTTGTGATATAGAGTTAGTAGATACAAACGCACATCTGAGCATATTATTTTTCAATAAATTCGAAGCTTTTTACATACCAAGAGGTAACATAATCTAATTTACGATATTTTTTGAATACGGTTTAAACACTAAATCCATATCCTTCTTTTGATTTTGGGATGAATATTTCGAGCCAGCAAAAGGTGGATTTCAATTATATAAGATAATTTAGATGGATTAATAATATTCTCCCATACTAACTGCAAAGCATTCCCTTCATGAATATTCGCATTATTATGTAATGGTAAGAAATCCATTTCTTTATGAATAATAGCTTCTGTCTCTTTAAACATTTGCGCTTCAGCTATCCAAATCGCTGTTTTAGCTACCGATACAGCAAAGTCATTGATTTCTATACCATAAAATTGCTGAATACTAACCTTAATAGGATTAAATTCCTCTTCATCAAAGCCTAATACTCCCTGTACCAGACGAGTCCGTAATAGTCTCTCTTAAAATATCATTCTCTAGTCGGCGCAATGATAAATATGATTCTGTTAAGAAGTTACCAGAACCCGCTGCAGGATCAAGAAACGTTAGGGATGCCATTTTAGCTTGTAAAGCCTTTAGTAGTTGGATTTTCTTCTTACCATCTTTTTCTAGACATAGCCTCTTTAAAATCATTCTTAAGCTCATCTAAGAATAGCGGATCGATTAACTTATGGATATTTTCGATACTGGTATAATGCATGCCACCCTGACGTCTCTTTTCAGGATTTAACGTACTCTCAAATATAGCACCAAAGATTGTTGGAGAAATTTCACTCCAATCAAAATTACATGCATCCTCTAATATTAAATTCACTGCATCTTCTGAAAACTGAGGAATTTCAACAGGGTCGCTAAAAAGACTACCATTCACATAAGGAAATTCTAATAAAGTCTCACTTTCATATGGGTTTCTATTAGCTTCTTCTGTATCTAAAATACGGAATAAATCCATCAATGCATTTCTAACTTGATGGGGTTGAAAATCTTCTAAATAATCATGAAACAAGCTTTTTCTTACCAAACAGTCCCTGAATCCTCTGCATATAAAGCAAAAATACTAGACGTACACATAACTTGTTGATATTATGTAAAAATGGCTTCTTCTGTTAATAAAGGATTGACTTTATATTGCTCTAATAACGAATCATATAGTCGAGCAACAAGTTCACCTGCACCTTTGGAAATTTCCATCTCACGTTCTATATGACTACTTTTTAACATCAACTAAAAATTAAGTCTATAAAATTCAGTTCCCCTAATTTGCTCAATTCTATAACTTTCAGCAGAATCATTAGGTCGTTCCATATCTAATACATGGAACTCTTTAAAGTTACAACTTACAATCCATCGTGGGCGTTCACTATACGGTAATGCAGCTGCATAGCGTTTAGCTTGTTCTACTGGCGTCAAAAGTGTGCCATCAGATTGTCTAATCGGAGCATTGAGATCTTTTTCTAAACTTTTCTGCTCAATCATAGTATGCGTAGCTGGAATCATAGCATCAATATAACTAGTATGACCTAACTGAACACGTTGTTCAAAACCAATAAAATCAGCAGGATTATCTACTCCGTATACATTTTGAAGTAATTCCATCCAAAATCGTTGAGTATCTTGCTTCTCATCTCCAATATTTTCCCATTTTTTTGCAAATTCTTTAGCTGCTTTCTCTTGCTGTTTTACTGTAAGTTGCATTTTATGCCCCTAAAGTTTCCCTTTACATATTTTCTATTGATATTAGAAAATCTAATTTATATACTTTTATATTATCACAAAAATTTATAGTCCATCTAAAAATATATTTATAAGTACACTTATCAATAGTATAAGATTGATAAAATTTTCTTTCCAACACTATTATTATCACTACATAAAAATCTCGCTAATAAAAAAATGATTGAGAAAAATATAATAAATATATTAATATAAATATATATCACTTCATCTCATCTTCATCTAAAAGGGAGGTTATTCCATGCGTTCTCTATTAAAAAGTATTATTTTTAACCTTAACACTTATAATCAGTATATTTACTGTAAGTCATGCCAGTCTGTATCCCGACTATCTGGGGGAGATACAAACTTTGTACTTGTAGATGGGCACATGGGGCGAGCATGGTATATTGATAAAAGCTCATTGAAATGTTCAAAAATATGCACCACCACAATATATAATCTCTGTGAAACACTGCAGTAGTAGAAAATGCAGACAAAGGAAATATAACAATCTCAAATATTAAAAACCTAAGATTTTTCTATAACTCTGATTTAGGAAAAAAATGTATTATGATTCAACAGGACATGATAGTTGGGTATATATTAAGCCAAGTTTCTCCCATGGGCAAATTATGGTAGTATACGTCCAGCTGCAGAAATGGCATTTGCAATAGCATATCATATGAAATTTTATAGTTTATATGATGACGACTTTTTATATTCGAGGCATCTCTGCTCACTAAAACTCATTTATAAAAAAAGACTTCAGATAAATAATTTATCTGAAGTCTTTTCTTTTAAAAAATTATAATGACCTTTTTCTCTTACTACATTAAGAATGCTTTCAGCTGATTGGAGAACTACTAGCCTTATTAACATGACCTTTAGCGGTACCTTCATTTAGTGTATAAAAACCAAATGTATTGATCATGGAAAAATGATATGTATCAGTATTAATGAGTTTTCCATTTGCAACTATTTTTGACATCAGCACGGATATCTGCAGTTTTAAATCCACTAATAGAATCCCTATCTACATAGTAATCAATATGCCGACCCATTATCAGTACTAAATACCCATACATCTTCAGCAGATACATTTTTCAATAGAATTCGCAAATAAACTTAAACTTAAAGACACTTCCCAATAAAATAATTTTCCCTAATTTCATAATACAAAATCCTCCCCATATAATAAAAATGGTGCGCCTAGAGGGAATCGAACCCCCAACCTACAGTTTAGGAAACTGGCGCTCTGTCCGGTTGAGCTATAGACGCATGTATACTTTATTATATCGTTTTTAAATCTATCTATGCAAGAACTATGCTATAATACAGCTGTTGATAGTATTAGAGAGTTCTTATAAAAGAGGTATATGCAATGAAACTATGTAAACGATCAATTATTACCAGTTCACTATTAGCTATATTGGCTATATCATCTGCGTATGGTGCTACTCCTACGCAGCCAAATGAAAGTACCGATTCCGCAGGGGTTGATATGGATTACGCCAGTATTCCAGAGCTAAAAAAATCTATCGACAGCGCAACACCAGCCATAGTACAATCTACGCTTGATGCTTCTGAGGGAAAACCTACTAACGGTAAACCAATCTATTCGACAGTGACTATGTCTGGTAACCGTGTTGTATCCGTAAAAACTTACAAAACTAAAGAAGAACAAGAAAAGGCCATGTTAAAAGGAGCGTGAACGGTTAGACAAGGTCACTGCAGAACGTCGCGCTAAACGGAAAAAAACGAAACTCGCACAGATATGCTAAAAGGTTTAACGCCCATACCGTTCTATCCACCTGTTAGTGAAACACGCGAATTACAAAGCGAAATGTTCTCTCGACCATTTGGCAGACAACTCGATTTGCGTTTGGTAGAGGCCTATACACAAGATTATGATAAGGCCAAACCTGGCGATATTTACGTCTATGCAGATTATGTAGACTACACATCTAAACAACTATTAGGGCGAAAAAGGATGGTACTACTGCTATCTCAGCTATGATTTCTACGTACAATCATGAGAAAAAGATGAAAAACAAAAGCTTTCAGCATCGATGTAAATGCGTACTTCATAAATCCAACAACACATACCATTTCCATAAGTCGTTCTGAAGATGTAAAAGGCATCGATATCAAGAAAGACGGAAAGAGCTGAAGCTGTATTTAAACTACCATCACACCAACTACAAGCCGGCGATCCACAGTATGAAAATCGGTAAGCTTATGTATCAAGACCTAACAAATAAAAATTTGATTAATAATAGTTAAATACACTCATCATGACAAAAAGCCGTATCACATTTCATTGAAGAAATATGATACGGCTTTTTAGTTAAACTATATCTCTATTGACTTATTTTAATAGGCCTCGCATTACGCAAAACCTTTTCTTTTACCTCATTCACAGGATCTATTGTAGTAAACAGTTCCGGTTTCCAATCTACCGCCGTTAACGTATCGTTAAATGTTTCAATCATTTTTCCGTTAAACATATTATTAACGGTGGTAAGTTGTTTTCCTCCAAATACTTTCACAAATGATGTATAGTCTTTACCTGCTATGTCTGCTACATTGCTTTCAGCATAGATTTGAGAGTTTTTGCCGACACCTAGGGAATAAGCATACGCATATTCACCATTGGTAGTATCCGACGCAAAGTAATTGTTATACACATGAACCTGTCCATATCGTACTCTAGGCACGCGTTGCACTACATTATGGAAATAATTATGATGCAAGGTGACATGTAATTTCCCTTCATCTGCTACGTTTGAATCACTATTGCCAATCAACATGGTTTTATTGTGGTTTTCAAACGTCGAATAGGATATGGTTATATAATCCGCTTGGTTCGTGATATCGAGCAATCCATCCCTATGCTCGTATTTACGGCCAAAGTATGTTTCTACCGTTTCAGGAGCATCTTGGAACAAGCAGTGATCAATCCAAATGTGCGTACCACCTTTTATGGAAACACTGTCATACTGGGAATTCCAGTTGCCCTCTGGTCCATCCTTAGGGTCCCAAACGGGAAAATAGTCATAAGGCGATTCAAATTGTATATTTCGTATGATGATATTATCCGCATCAAGGACCAAGTCTACACCCTTTTATTTTGCATTGTCCATGCCAATGATACTTGTATTGGCCGGTACATGAACCGTAATAGACTGACTTTGATTTTTTTGCGATGCCTTGCGCTTTTCTTCCTGCTCATCTTTCAAGCTCTTAGGCGCTGTGCTATGTGGCTTATGAGTTTCTATATATTGTTGAAAGTCACAGCCATCAGTATGTAATCTTTCATCGTCAGCGATTTACCAGTATCATCAGTATCAAAATCTATGGTGCCATAGACTAGTACAATTTTAGGAGCCGTATTTTTTCTATTCTTAAGAGCAGCTACAAATTCTTTTTATTCGTCACTTTAAATACATTCTGCTCTGTAGCATTAGCGCCACCAGTAGTGCCATTACCTACGGAGGCAAATCCGTCCTGTTTGGGTAACACTTCACGCATAAAGGTAGGACTTTCAGCAGAACCTTTGGAGAAAGACATTATAACGCCAATGATTAATGCAATGAGTAACCCTATAGGTATCAATATCTTTTTCATACATCTAGTTCCTTAACTCTGTTATACCATAACATAGTATAGATTCATTATCTCACAACAACAATAAAAGAACCCCTTCATAGCATCACCACAGCCATAAAGGGGTATCATTGTAATTACGCGGGGCGGCTCCAATCGACTTGTACGTCGATGGCTTCCCACATGCGTGTAAGTGCTAGTTTAAAGTTATCCAAAGAGTCTAAAGGTTTTACTTGTAAACGTTCATACGTATCGAGACCTGTTGCATTTTCGATAGGACGTTCTTCATTTAAGTAGGCACGCACCTTGTCAACCCATTCTTGTTCCGGTAAATCCACCGTTACGGTTTTTGTATCTGTATCGTAAGATAAAAAACCATTGCTGTTTACGCCATAATGAATGGCCACACGAAATATACTCATATTTATACCTCTCTTGCAGATAGTTTCTTGCGTATACACAGTTCTGTATAGCTACATTGTAACATGAATGTTTCTATTCATGAAAGATTTTTATTCTTCATTCTCTAAATCAATTTCAGCCTTTAATTCCGACCGTTTTCGTCGTTCTCCCCCATCGCCGTGCGCACGACGCCAAAGGGCTCCACTCATGATAGCCCCTTCACCGAATTTAGATGCCAACAAATCTAACACTGTTGAAAGCTTCTCATCTTTCTCGTCCGTTCCGATAGAGAATAAATCATCTTGTACAATTCCTTCTGTTGAAAGTCCACTAACCGTCACACCTAATAGACGAATTGGCTTGAGCGGTATATCGAGAACGGATGTATCGAATTTGGGTAAGGGTGCGGTGCGCATGAGCTTATTCCACAATAATACGGATGTATCGTAAATGATACGTTCTTGGTCCGTAGCAGAATCGAGCCGTTTTTGGCGAGATACGGTTTTAAAATCATTGTATCGCACCTTAATCGACACGGTATGACCCATCAGACCATATTTACGCAATCGTTTGGCTACACGATTGGCAAAGTAATGAAGTTCTAAGTCGATAACAGCTGGGTCCTCTACGTCGCTTTCATAGGTCTCCTCATTACCAACAGACTGGATTTGACGGTCTGGTTCTACAGGTCGTTCATCGATACCTCGTGCCAATTCCCAAATGCGCCGTGCCTGATTGCTCACATAAGGCACTAATGGTTTCTCATCCGGCAAGGTCTGCACATCCTTAATCAAGGCAAAGCCACCATCTTTGAGGCGACGTTCCGTACTGGGACCTACACCCCATATGCGTTTTATGGGCAAATTGGCGAGGCTTTCACATTCCTTACCATACGGGAATGACAACGAGACCATCCGGCTTATCTAGATCGGACGCCAGTTTAGCAAGGAATTTATTCGGAGCCAGGCCCGCCGAAATGATGAGCCCCGTTTCCTCAAACACGCGATTCTTAATGGCACGGCCCAAAGCCTTGGGGACCTGTGAATTTATGGGTAATACCCGTAACATCCAAGAAGGCCTCGTCCAGAGATAAGGGCTCAATGATAGGCGTAAATTCCTCCATCACCTTGTGGATGATGTGAGAAATCTCCTTATAACGCGCCATGTTGGGATATACGTAGATGCCGTGCGGACAAAGCTTTTTAGCCCTCGAAATGGGCATGGCCGAATGGACGCCAAATTTCCGAGCCTCATAGGATGCAGTAGCCACTACGCCACGCGAAGAAAGACCACCCACGATAACGGGGTGGCCTTTGTATTCAGGATGATCCAGTTGTTCTACGGATGCGTAAAAAGCATCCATATCAACATGCATAATCCAGCGTCTCATGATTACGCGTCTTGTTCGTGTTCATCAAGACGGCAGTATTTGATTTGTGCACAAATACATTCGTCTTTTGTTTTGTACAATTGCGGAATGATTTCCAAAATGTCACCAAATGTTTCTTCATTGATGGAATAACGAGTCCAAAGGCCATTACGTTGAGAATTTACAACACCTGCATCAATTAAGATTTTCATATGGTAGCTCAATGTGGATTGAGACAAATTAAAGCTTGCCAAAATATCTGCTGCACACAACTCATTACAGGATAACATATCTATGATATGCAATCTTGTTTCATCACTGAGCGCTTTAAAAATCGTTGCCAAACGTTCATAAGAAACTTCAACCATAAGAAAACTCCTCAATATACATCAAAAAAATTATCAATCTACTTTTCATTCTATTATATACTATTTTTATAACTAAATCTATTTTTTTTCTTTTATATTCTCATTAAAATATTTTTAATTGACTAATTAAATCATTTATGAGATTGAAAAATACGATAAAAAGCGGAGACTCTATATTGAGAATCTCCGCTTATTATTTTTATAATATGTTACCCGATGTATCAAAATGCTAATTAAAAATACGTTAACAAGATCGATGGTTTGGTTACGATTAGGACCAACAGATACGATCCCCAAAGGCACGCCTGTTACTTCTGCAATACGTTCTACGTATTTGCGAGCATTTTCAGGCAATTCGTCATAGGAACGGATGCCGGAAATATCTGTTTCCCAACCTGGCAATATTTCATATACAGGTTCGCATGCTTCAAGATCTTTCAAGCTAGCTGGGAAAGCCTTCAACGTTTTTTTGCCGTTTAATTTATAACCTACACAGATTTTTCAATTCTTTGAAAGAATCAAGAATATCCAAACGTGTAATAGCTAAATAATCAAGGCTGCTAAGACCTGCTGCATATTTTACAACCATAAGGTCTAACCAACCAGTACGGCGAGGACGACCCTGTTACAGTACCGAACTCATGACCAAGCGTACGAAGTTCTTCACCAATTTCATTAAGTTGTTCTGTAGGGAATGGGCCTGCACCAACGCGTGTAGCGTAAGCTTTCACAACGCCGAAAATATTTTTCAAATAGTTAGGACCTACACCCGCGCCTGTGGAAGCACCACCAGCGATTGGATGAGAGGATGTTACGAATGGGTATGTACCATGATCAAGGTCGAGCATAGTTGCTTGCGCACCTTCGAACAATACCTTTTTGTCCTCTTTAATCGCTTTCAACACAGCATTATTTGTGTCAGTTACATAAGGTTTCAAAGCCTCTGCATATTTGATGTAATCCGCTAAGATTTCATCGTAATTAACAGGTTCAGCATCGTATACCTTTGTAAGCATTTTGTTTTTAAACTCAACATTGTACGCCAATTTTTGTTTGAAAGTTTCCATGTCGTACAAGTCGCAAATGCGGATGCCGATACGGTTTACCTTATCAGCATAGCAAGGGCCGATACCGTTTTTAGTAGTACCGATTTTAGCATCACCTTTGGATGCTTCTTCGGCCATATCAAGAGCAATATGGTAAGGCATGATGACATGAGCACGGTCAGAAATGTGAAGGGATTTTTGCAGATTTACCTTGTTTTTTTCAAGACCTTCGATTTCTTGTAACAACACCTTAGGGATCAATAACAACGCCTGTACCAACGATATTTTGTTTATCATCGTACAAAATACCACTTGGCAATAAACGAAGCGCGAATGCCTTGTCATCTACTACAACAGTGTGACCTGCATTATTACCGCCTTGGCTGCGCACTACAACGTCTGCACGTTCCGCAATCCAGTCAACGATTTTACCTTTACCCTCGTCACCCCATTGAGTGCCGATTACCATACTTGTTGCCATATCTATGTCCTCCAATTGTGAAAGTCAAATTAATCCATAGTTATTATACAACATAATAGCAAAGCACGGAAAGACTAAATAAAGAGTTTAATCTAAACACGCCTATATATGTGACCTTACAAATTAGAACAGGCCTGTTCTAATTTTAAAGACGTGTATATATGCGCCCCAAGAATTAGCACAAGCCTGTACTGTATAACAATTATTTTATTTAGGTTCTTTCAACCAGAAGCTCATTAATAATCCTAACGCACCAACAGGGATCAAGGTCATCAACGCAGTTTGCACATCGTAAATATCTGCTAAATGTCCAATATATGGTGCTACAGAGTACCGCCTAATGTAATGCCAAGACCCAATGTAATGCCTGATGCAAAACCTGCATTTTTTTAGCAAGGTATTTTTTTGACCCAAAACAGTAATAGTCCATATTGCGAGAATACGCCAAAAGGCCATTGGAATCATAGCCCTCAAAGAAGCCCCATATTGGGTACGAAAAATAAACACTAATACGGATGGTAAAAAAATATGATATTACCTAAACGCACTGTTTTTAAGAAACCTAGCTTATCCGATAGTGCACCACCCATATAGGTGAGGACTGCGCCCATCGCAAAGTACATGGTAAGGGCCAAGCTTGAGGCACCGGCTTCGCCATTGATAACGGTTATGTACAAAATCGGAATAAAAATCGATAATACGGAGAACAAAAATTGATCGGAGGCGATGACGAAAAATAGCTTCGTAAAACTCACCCAATCGTTTATGCCTGCATTTTGTGACTTGAGTTTGGCTTTCACATTCACGCACATCTTCGGCCTCAGTAGTATGACCTGTGAAAGCATATAGGTACAGCAACACACCAAGCGCAGCAATAGCCGTAAACACCCAGAGGAATTGGCCACCAAAGACATAAACGCCACCAGCGATGAGAGGTCCTAAGGCAAACCATCAGTCTACCACCAACCGCAAATCGCCCCATGGCATTACCAATTTCATGGGATTGTGTGCGATTTACAAGAAGAGCTGCCTCCGGATGGAACAAAGCCGCCCCAATCCCAGAAATAAGTACAAACGCAAGTATCATCTCATAGCTCGTAGCCAGAGCAATAGCACTAATCGATACGAGCGTCACCGCAAAACCTACAGGGAATAAACCACGGCACACGCCACCGGTCAGCCACATACCCAAGCACAGGCTGCGCAATAGACGCCACAATGGTATTACAGAAAATAATCGCCGCCGACTGATAATAATTAAGATTAAAATTAGCAATAAAAAACGGTATCAACGCGGCAAGAGAACCTTGTCCGAAATCGTTAATGCAATGAAAGATAGGCGGTGCGTATTTTCTTATGGTGCTTTTCATGTCTCCTCCGTAAGCAGGGGATAGGGTAAGTAAAAAAGCCTCCACCGGCCGGGTCTGCTTCGCCCTTTGGGCTTCGCAGGGCCAAAGTCGTTTTTTTACTTAGCCTATCCCCTTTCTAACTAACAATAATTATGAGCGCCATGAAAATACGGCACTTACTGTAAATAAAAAGTTCGGCATAGAACTTATAGCGAAAAAGGACGGGTACCCTTCTCAAAACGACTTTGCCCTGTCTGTCCCAATGGCCCGTTTCGGCATAAAAGGTTTAATGCAAAAAGGATGGTCCGTTCAGAAAACGACTTCGGGCTCCGCGTAGCGCAGTAGCGTGTCGGCTTTCTGGACGGACCATCCTGAACATTAAGGATTATAGGCCGAAACGAGCCATTATTGTATCTACGTGTTTCAATAGTTTATATGGATCGAAGCATGCATCGATTTCTTCGTCGGTCATATATTTTTTGATGTTTTCATCGGATTTTAGACCTGTAGCGAAGTCTTTGCCTTCGAGCCAGCGTTCCATAGCATGTTTTTGTACCCAACGGTATGCTTCGTCACGTACGGCACCTTTGTCTACGAGGTGTGTCAAAATTGTTTGGCTGAATACAAGGCCACCTGTGAGGTTAAGGTTTTTAAGCATTGTTTCAGGATACACCAACAATTTATCGATGGTACGGATTGTTAGGTGAAGCATGTAGTTCAACGCGATGGTTGCATCTGGTAAGATAACGCGTTCTACAGAGCTATGGGAGATGTCGCGTTCGTGCCACAAAGCTTGGTCTTCGTACGCAGATTGTGCGTAACCACGCAACAAACGAGCCATGCCGCAAATTCTTTCACATGTAATAGGATTGCGTTTATGAGGCATTGCAGAGGAACCCTTTTGTTTAGGGCTGAAGTATTCTTCGGCTTCGCGCACTTCGGTACGTTGCAAGTGACGGATTTCCAGTGCGATTTTATCCAATGTACCGCCTACAATAGCGATAGTGGACAATAGTTCAGCATGACGATCACGTTGTACGACTTGTGTGGCAATTTTAACAGGTTCAAGACCTAGTTTTTCACATACATATTGTTCTACGAATGGATCGATGTTGGAGTATGTACCAACAGCGCCGGACAATTTACCAACGGCAACGCTTTTACGAGCATGTTCCATGCGTTCGATATCGCGTTCTACCTCTGCCATCCAAAGGCAAAGTTTTAAACCGAATGTAGTAGGTTCGCCATGAATACCGTGAGTACGGCCAATCATAGGCGTATGTTTGAATTCTGCAGCGCGACGGCGCAATACAGCGTGTAATTGTTTCAAATCTTCGATCAAAATATCGCAAGATTGTTTCATCATATAGCCAAGTGCTGTATCCTTAACGTCTGTGGATGTCAAGCCAAGATGAATGTATTTAGCCGCTTTAGGGCCTACATATTCGCCCACAGCAGTCACAAAGGAAATGATGTCATGATTTGTTTCACGTTCAATTTCGTGAATTCTTTCAACATCAAAATCGCCCTTTTCCCGAATGATTTTTGCCGCTTCCTTCGGAATCACGCCAAGCTCAGCTTGCGCTTCAGATGCCAATGTTTCAACCAATAACATTGTGTCGAACTCGTTGCGTTCGCTCCAAATATGGCCCATTTCTTCTCGTGTATAACGTGGTATCATGATGTCTCCTTTGCATGGTGAAAGCTAGATTTTTTTATAATAATTGTACCATATGTGAAAAGTTTGGTTCAATAAATCTTCCGTATCTTTTCCGAATAATATATATATTAGCATTTCTTAATGTTCGGTTTTTTAGACAAGACAAAAATTTATTGATATATCCATATCTCATAGGCACTTCGAAATAGTATCTCCAATTCACCATTTCTATTTTTGTATAGATTGATTTGTGATTTATTATTATAATAGTAATGTATAAATAAATTATATATCGTATCAACATACTAATCTATATAGGAGTAATCATGGCAAAGAAAACAACATAGAGATCGCGTACAACAACCAAAGGAACCCCAAACAGCGGGCACGTTGATGAAATTATTTTTTTCTCATCAGTTTTGTCGTTTTAGGCTTATTCGTATTTAACGATATGCCCATTAACTGGATTTTAAGCGTATACATAATAGACATCTTAGTATCCCTTGTATACGTGGCTTTCAACAGAAACCGCATCACCACATCTGATGTAGTGCACACAAATGTGCGTCGCATCGTATCATTCTTGATCATGCTCATTACGATGTTCTTCTACGCTTTTGCGTTGTGGCGCGTGGATCGATATACTACGCAAATGCAGGTGACCTTGTTCATCGGTGGCATCATCATTTACTATGCCGTATTCAATAGTACGAAAACAGCTTTAAAAGAAGTAAACAGTTGAACAACGATTGCAAACAATAGCACGTAGTCGAACAGCAGACTACTAAAACAGCAAATAATACGCATAACAAAAGAGGCATATCTTACATACGTTCTTGTATGTGAGGGTATGCCTCTTTATTAATCTAGTACGACAGGGATGGTCAAGGATACGACTTGTCCACGTTTATTGACAATGCTACCGCTATTCTTGATGATACGTATGGCTTCGTCTCGTACGTCAGGAGGAACGGAATCCTCTACGATACGCGGCGTATTAACGCCGACGATGACATTACCATTAGCGTCAAAGTTAACGCGCACAACGGCTTCGCCTTGCACGGATGATGCTTGGCCTTGTTCTTTCACTTTGCGCAAATATTCCGTAGGATTAATATCCGATTGTTCGAGCACGCCCGTTGACCCGGCGTCAACAAATTGAGTGCATCCGCAAAAAACGATAGGTCTTTGTCTGTATTATCGAGACCATTGCCTTGAGCATTCGGATCCGTCGATACGTCATTGCCTACTAATTTCTTTTGTTGTTCCTGTTTTTGATGTGTCACTACGCCAGTCTCACCGCCAGTGGCCTCAGATTCTATAGCCTTTGGAACAGCCCATTCACGTTTTGTAGTCGGTGTTGGTTGTTCTGTGTCTATCTTTTTCTGGGGTTCCACAGTGTTTACAGGAGGTTTTGTTTCTTGTTTCTGAGCTACCGATGCAGGTGCGTCAGTAGGCGGTTTTGATTCCTCTGGTGGCGGCGTTACCGCCGGATGATCCTCGGCGTGTTCACTTTCACCAGCATCGGCCAAATCAAAGCTAATCTCAGCTGCCTCTTGGCTGCACCAGTGCCACCCATGCCCTTTAGTGAAAGCCCCATGCCCGTTATCATGAGAATACTGATGCACAGGGATATCAAAAACGGTCGAAAATAATGCGATTCAAACATAGAATCACTTCCGATCCGTAGCGACACTAATATACTTAGCGCCATTTACTTTCAGCATATCGAGAAGGGCGATAACCTCGTTATAATACACATCCTTAGACGCGCGAATAACAAAAGCCTGACGTGGCGTGGTCCGCACGATATCCTGTACCTCTTGGGAGAGATTATCTGCAGAAATTTCGCGGTTATCGATATAGAGTTTATGCGATGTAGTAAGAGTAATGATGATCGGTTCAATGGATTTAGCCGTCGAAGTCGATGTGGATGGTAAATTTAACGGAATTTGTTGCTCCGTATTCATGTATAAGGTGCCGACCATGAAGAATACCAATAGGAAAAATACGATATCAATCATAGGGATGATCATAATAGTCGGTTCTTTTTTCACTCCTAATGTACGGCGTCTCATAAGTCATGTTCCTCGTTGTACGCATCGAGGATGCTGCCACATTCATGTTCTAAGGCTACAATGAAATCATTCACCTTCGCCGCACAATAACTATGAAAAGCGAGGGCAATAATAGCCACCGTAAGACCTGTTGCAGTTGCCACTAAGGCTTCGGATACACCACCTGTGATGATGGTCGGCGCCCCAATGTCGCCACCTACAACGGCAAAGGCGCGAATCATGCCGAGAACGGTACCGAGCAAGCCGAGCAACGGCGCCATCGTAACAATCATGCTAAGCCAGCCAAGACCGCGTTTTAAACGTTCATCGGTATAGCCTACCAAGTCTTGCAAGCGGTTTTCTAAACCATTATAGTTTTTTGCACTGCGCAAGGCCTTTGCAAAGAGAGTACCTAGATTTTGCGTATCTCGTTCCAATACGGTTGGCAACATAATCCAACCTGGATGATTATTTAGAACAGCCGTGAATTGGCGTATGTCCTTGCGAAACTTGCGGTATAGCAAAAAAACGCTCAATACCTATCATCAGCGTAACGACGAGGAAAAATAACGGTGGATACATGACGAAACCCACCGGCTGCGAATAAATGTGTAATACTACTCATACTAACCTCCAAAAAACCTACACCCATTTAGGGCTCTTATCTTATAATTATAACACGTTTTTATACATCAAAACATATGAGGGCATACCATGGATGAGTAAAAAAATATACCAGTCGATGCATACAAATCGGAAAAGATTAGAAACCATTATGAGAAAAAGGCACAAAAGGGCTACATCAATAGACATGCTATTTGATGTAGCCCTTGTACGCTACATAGCTAGATATTATTTATCAAGTTTATTAATATCCAAGCGATTCATACTACCAATGAAGCGATTGTAGGATTCAATCATATCATTGTAATGATCAGCTGATTGGTCACCTAAGAATGTACGAATTCTACCGATAGTTGTATTTAATTGAGACTTAGCAGTGTTATATTCTGGACTAGTAACGCTGCTAGCCACATCCATAATGCCTTGTAACTCTTGGTTAGCTGCATTTACATCGATTTGTTTGCCTTCTTCAAATGCCATCTAATAGAGCCGTTAAGCGTAAATGAACTTCTTGAACTGCGGCAGCATTTTTCTTACCGGAATCTTTAAGTTCTTTCAACTGTTCTTGTTGGTTTTCCGTGTTGTGTTTATGAACTACTGCATCTAACTGATTATATGCTGCATAGAATTGATCATATAGTTGAACGTATTTAGGTCCTAATTGTTGTTCCTTAGCATAATTATCTGCTTGATATGAATTAGTTTGGTAGTACGTATCCAATTCACTGGCTACTGGTACAATATCCTTTAATACAGCCAATACGTTGTCTAAAGGTTCCTTCATATCATCATATGGTACGCCAGCGTCTTTAGCAGCTTGCAACTTTTGTTGTAAGGTATCAAAGTGTGGTGCCATGAAGCTTGTTAAATGTTGCCCCTCTTTTAGTTTTTGAACGGACGGATTGATAGCATATCCAAAGCGTACGGACCAACTATTAAAATCGCCAATCGCTTCGATATAGTTATTGAATACTTTAACATCCTGTTGCGATGCCTTTTGAGCGCCTTGTTGCACCCCATTGGCAATCTTAGAAAAACTACAGCCACTCATAAATAATGGGGATGTAAGAGCAGTTACACACAATACTGCTGTTGTCAGTTTTTTTACTAATGGATTCAAAATAAATCTCTCCTTTTAAAATAACCCATAGAGTATACATCTATAACTAAATTATATACTAAATATGATTTTTTTATAAAAAGCTATATTTATGCATTTCATGAAACAAAAAGGCATAGTACCTATCATTTTCTATCGATTACAAATCGATAGCAGTATAGATACTATGCCTGTATGTATAGAGATTATTTTAAGGACTTGTCAAAGACGCCTATGAGTTCTTCGACGGCTTGAGATTCACTCATTTCGCCATCTAAGACAGCCGCTTCGACTTCGCCCATACGACCTTGAATGACTACATTATTAAAGAATAGGTTATGCAAGTGTTCGTCAATCATATCGCGTACCCAACGAAGGGATTGTTCTTGACGACGTTTGAGGAATACGCCATTTTCTTTACCTTGTTCAGAAAATTCTTGGATTACATCCCACAATTCGTCGAGGCCGTCCTTTGTAACGGCAGAACATGTGTAGGCTTGGGTTTTCCATTTTTCCGTAGCAGGGCGGATGTAATGTAGCATCCGATCATAATCGCTACGGGCAATGAGTGCCCGTTTGAGGTTATCCCCATCAGCCTTGTTGACCACAATGGCATCGGCCAATTCCATAACGCCTTTTTTGATGCCTTGTAATTCATCACCGGCACCGGTCAATACGATGAGCATAAAGAAGTCGACCATCGAACGAACGGTAACTTCACTTTGCCCTACCCCAACGGTTTCGACGAGAATAATATCGTACCCAGCAGCCTCGCAAAAGCAGCATGGTTTCTCTACTTTTTACGAGCCACACCGCCTAGTGTGCCACCAGCCGGCGATGGACGGATATACGCCTCTGGATGCTTCGTCAACGTTTCCATCCGTGTCTTATCGCCCAGATACTGCCCTTTGTAACTGGCTTGTAGGGGTCTACGGCAAGTACGGCACCTGTAACCTGCTTCAATGAGCATGTTCCCAAAAGCTTCGATAAATGTACTTTTTACCAGCCCCAGGCACCGGTAATACCGATGCGCAACGCCTTGCCTGTACGAGACAATATGGCTTGTAACACTTGTTGAGCTAATTTAAAGTGTTCCTATTATTACTTTCTACTAATGTAATAGCCCGTGAAAGTATAACGCGGTCACCCTGCTCGATACCGCGTACGCTAATCAGCGACAGATAACTTTCTTCACGCCGCTGTACGGGACGTACCGACGGAGCCAGATGAGCGGAACTAGATAAGAGCCGTCATGCATTTTCTTTGACGCCTTTCATTACGTGACACGCGAAGGTATCATCTTTTTTAGCATCTTCTGGCACCCAATCGGGACGGTATGTATCAACCATTGAATTCTTCGTCTTGAATGTGGTCAATCAATGTTTCTAGTAATTTCTTAGCCGCTACAGGCAAGACTGTACCAGGTCAAAAGATAGCCACTGCGCCATGTTCGCGTAGAATTCATAGTCCTGAGCAGGGATTACGCCACCGATGGCAGCAAAAATATCTCCGCGGCCACGTTTCTTGAGTTCTTCTACAAGTTGAGGTAACAATGTTTTGTGACCTGCTGCAAGAGAACTGAACCCGACGATGTGAACGTCATTATCCACAGCGTCTTGTGCGGTTTCTTCTGGAGTTTGGAACAAAGGTCCGATATCACGTCAAAGCCCATATCCGCGAAGGATGTAGCGATAACTTTGGCACCGCAGTCACGACCGTCTTGACCCATTTTTAGCAATCATGATACGAGGACGACGACCTTCGAGTTCTTCGAAAGTCATCCGCCATGCGACGTACTTCTTTGATCACATCGTCATCTTCAAATTCGCTAGAGTATGCACCAGAAATAGAGCGAATAACCGCTTTATGACGGTCGCAAACTTTTTCAACAGCGAAGAAATTTCGCCCAAGGATGCACTGAGCACGAGCTGCTTCAAGTGCAAGAGCAAGCAAAGTTACCTTCCCCAGATTCTGTGGCATTTGTAATCGCTTCGGGCAGGATTGAACCTTGTCTTCGTCACGGTTAGCACGCAATTGTTCGAGACGGCGGATTTGCGCTTCCCGTACAGCCGTGTTATCTACGTCGAGGATATCCAATGGATCTTCTTTATCTAGACGATATTTATTGATACCAATGATAGCTTCACGGCCAGAGTCGATACGAGGCTTGGCGACGAGCTGCCGCTTCTTCAATACGCATCTTAGGAAGACCAGTGTCAATCGCTTTCGCCATACCACCAAGGGATTCGATTTCTTGAATATGACCCCAAGCGCGACGAATCAATTCATCAGTCAATGCTTCTACATAGTAGGAACCGCCCCATGGATCAATAACCTTACATACCTTAGTTTCGTCTTGAATGTAAAGTTGTGTATTACGCGCAATACGTGCAGAGAAGTCTGTAGGCAACGCGATGGCTTCATCAAGCGCATTCGTATGTAGGGATTGCGTATGACCCAACGCAGCACCCATCGCTTCCATACATGTACGGGCAACGTTGTTGAATGGATCTTGTTCTGTAAGAGACCAACCAGATGTTTGACTATGTGTACGAAGTGCCATGGATTTTGGATTTTCAGAACCGAAGCTCTTAATAATCTTAGCCCACAACATACGTGCTGCACGCATTTTTGCCACTTCCATGAAGTAGTTTTTGCCGATTGCCCAGAAGAAGGACAAACGAGGAGCGAATTTATCTACGTGAAGGCCTGCATTTACACCGGTACGGATGTATTCAAGACCATCAGCCAATGTGTAACCTAATTCGATATCCGCCGTTGCACCCGCTTCTTGCATATGGTAGCCAGAAATGGAAATACTGTTGAATTTAGGCATGTACTGGGATGTATACGCAAAGATATCACCGATGATGCGCATGGACGTAGCTGGAGGGTAAATATAGGTATTACGTACCATGAACTCTTTCAAGATATCATTTTGGATTGTACCAGCCATAACCTTTTTATCAACGCCTTGTTCTTCACCAGCTAGGATGTAGAACGCCATAACAGGCAATACGGCGCCGTTCATTGTCATGGATACGGACATTTGGTCAAGAGGGATACCGGAGAATAGAATTTCCATATCGAGGATGGAGTCTACCGCAACGCCCGCTTTACCAACGTCGCCCACTACGCGAGGATGGTCAGGTCATAACCACGGTGAGTAGCAAGGTCAAAGGCGATAGACAAACCTTTTTGACCGGCTGCCAGGGTTACGACGATAGAACGCATTGGATTCTTCGGCTGTGGAGAAACCTGCGTATTGACGTACTGTCCAAGGACGAGTTACGTACATTGTAGAGTAAGGTCCACGCAAGAATGGAGGTATACCAGCCATATAGTCTAGGTGTGTCATTCCTTCATAATCCATCTCTGTATAGAGAGGTTTTAATTGGATTTGCTCCATTGTTGTGTTATATAATTCTTCAAAGTTCTTTCCCGTTTCTTTTTTAAGCTCAGCAAGCCATGCATCGCGAGATGTGGCAGTCTGAGATCCCAAGCCAAGAGAGGAGAAGTCTGGATTTTTAAACATGAGCTCACATCCCTTTCTTATCTTGTAACGCATGTAGAATTTCGTAGCAATTTGCGCGAACAGAGATGAAATCATCTACACCGGCTTCACGGTATACAGGTTCTAAGTCCTTAGAAGGTGCACCTGCTAAAATAACCGTTACGTGAGGCATAGTTTCTTTCAATTCCTTAGCGAGTGGTGGTACTAATTCAGGATATGTAGCATCTGTAGAACAGATAACTACTACATCAGCGCCACTTTCACGAGCTGCTTTGGCCGCATCAGCCGTTGTTTCATGACCGTCATTTTTAATAACTTCGAATGCCGCTACTTCAAAGAAGCCTGTGGAGAAATCTGCACGAGGTTTATGTTGAGGAATAGGGCCCATATTTGCCAAGAATACCTTCACATTATCTTTTGTGCGTTGTTTATAATTTTTCTGTACGCATGCGAAGAGCTTCGAATTGTTCAGTCCAACGGTGAGCTGTGATAGGTTCGATTGTTTCAGACGAAATATCGCCCGCATCTAAAGCCTTACGTATTTGACGCATTGTCAATTTTTGCAATGCTCCAAGTTCGATAAGACCAATCAATGCACCTGGTTCCGTTGTACTTGCTTCGAGTGTAGATTGGGCTTTACAACTGCTTCTAGAATCTGCTGTTGCCAAGTATTCTTCGAGATGAGCAACTCGTTTTTTTGACGCAATGTTTCTTGATTTTCAGGTTTTGGATCAAGCAATTCTTCCGTCATGTTAGCGTACATGTTGTTTACCAACCGCTACATCCTTGCGGAATGCAAAGGTTTTTAAAGCGATCATTAGAATTGTCTTAACTTGTGCTGAGGATAGCCTTCCTTCAATGCAGCAATGATACCGCCTTTTAGATTCGATAGTTTGGAATTCATTCCAAATCTTTTTCGCATAATTCAGCAGCCAATGTTTCTACATACCAGGAACCGCCTACAGGATCGACTGGTTGACGCAATTCGAATTCGGTTTGCAACATAACTTGAATGTTACGGGCAATCCGACGGAGAATTCATCGGATTTTGCGAATTGGTTGGTCAAATGGAGATACTTCAAGGCTATTGAGACCGCCTACAACGCCGGAGGAACGCTTGTGTTGTATTACGCAACAAGTTTACATATGGGTCGTATACAGTTTTTGTGAAAGCCGATGTTCTGCCGTGTACATGAACAGCGCGGTCAGCTTCTTCTGCGCCAAAAGCTTCCATGATGCGTGCCCAAAGTACGCGCAATGCACGCATTTAGCAATTTCCATGAAGAAGTTAGCACCCAAGGGAGAATGTGAACATCATGCTCTTAGCGATGGTGTGAATATCGATGTTGCGTTGTGCCAATTGACGTACGTAGCAAACAGCTGTTGCCAATGCCTAGGCAACCTCTTGCACATCGTTAGCACCGCCATTAGCGTATACATCACCGGATACGAGCACTGTTTTAAGCTCAGGTGCTTGTTCCTTAGCCCATACAACAGTATGTGCCATTTCATCAAAAGCAGTATCTAAAGACATATGCAATGCACCGTCTTTAGCCCACACGCCGATAGGATCTGCACCAACGAGACCTTTCAAATCGGATGTTTGCTTTTTAGAAGCTTTTACGGTAGCCGACAACATACCTAGCAAGATTGCTGCAGATGCGCCAGTTTCAATGTATAAAAGGATTTTCCTTAAGATTAAATCGTTCAATTAATTGGCTGCAATCGTCCATTGTGGACAAGGATGTGCCGCCTACACCAACAGATGCGCCTACTTGCACATCTTGATCATGGCGTGTTGCTTCATCAAGACGAATGTTGTGAATAGTGCCGCCTTTCACAATTTCGTATAAACTTGCATGATTGGCATCCTTCGGTAAGGATTCATCAACATATTGAGATACGCCCCAAGAATCTTTGATATAGCCGCTTGCTTTTGTACCACGTAGGAACTCGCCTGCGCCAGGGTAAACGCTCTTAGGAATCTTTTCCTGATGCAATGCAGGTATGTAAATAGGTTGTAACGTAATACCTTCATAGGTTTTGGTGAACATTTTTTTATTGAAATCGCCACCTTTTAACGCCTTTTCAACCTCAGCCTGCCATCGTTCATACGTAGGTTTCTCAAACTCATCAAAGGATACAGGCGCCAGTAAATCGCGTTCAGCGTCCTTTGAAGTCTTTTTGTCAGACATATATGTGCCTCCTTTTCAACTTGAAACCATACAGGGGGAACAGCGCACCGTACCAGTGAGTTGCTTGTATATGAGTTACATAGGCGCAAATATGTGTCCATCAACATATGATGCTTCTCCGATTAAACTAGTAAGCCTATGCCATATAAAACAGACTCTCTAATGTGGCAAATAAAAAACGTGCCACCCGAGAGTGACACGTTAGGTTACATATTGAATGGTGCACTAAAAACACTGTAGCCAAAGCACTGTATCTAGCATACCTCAATCCCCTTCCTATCGCTCGTAGGTACATAACGGTGATTATCAAATAGGCAGTTCTCCTGGCTTGGGGTCAACACCTTGCTTTCGCCTTCCCAGATTGCTCCAGTGGCATTTTTGAAAGCAGGCTCATCCTCACAGTGGCGGGACCGCATCGGCTTGTACCGATTTCTCTATTAAGTCTTGCGACACCTATTCTCTATATTCGTTGTTCTATGTCCAATATAGTGTAAAATTATTCACAAAGTCAATGAACATAACCGGAAATCATAAGTGCTAAATTTTAAGTTATAATTAACTCATGCATGCAATAACAAAAACGCATAGATATGATTTCGAGTATTCCATATATAAGTCGACACCACTACATAATCACCATGTTATAATAATTCTACAGGTGGGAGGTCGTATTATGAACGAAATAAACAAAAAGGTCTCAGCACATCGATCCCGCTCATTCTCTTTTTCATATGGTGCCCGTCTATTGCCTCTAAATATTCTCAGTTTTTACAATATCTGT